>ENA-UERW01000001-UERW01000001.1-human-gut-metagenome-genome-assembly--contig:-NODE-1-length-293144-cov-5.375604_pt1 | contig 293144 bp, 278 predicted proteins | sample MGYA00242994_ERZ507995 | MGnify/ENA primary metagenome ERZ507995 (study PRJEB26167, sample SAMN06115492) | human gut metagenome | host: Homo sapiens | place: China:Chongqing | collected 2015-04-26...
AGATGAATAAGCTTCTGGAAATGCTCGACGATGACGATGATGTTCAGAACACCTACCATAACTGGGATGAATAATTTTTTCTGATAATAATAAAACCTCTTTCCCTTAGCATTTTCATACGCTTTGAGGAAAGAGGTTTTTTATTTCCTTATTTCTTTTTTATTCCTGCCATGCAATGCTGCTGCCGGCACTGCCCTTTTTCACGATAATCTTCTTATCAATGCTTTCCTTCAGTTCGGAAACATGGGAAATAATTCCCACCAGACGATTCCCATAAGAAAGCCTTTGCAGCACCTGCACCGCCTGCTCCCTTGACTGCTCATCCAGAGAGCCGAAGCCCTCATCAATGAACATCGCATCCACACGGACACCGCCTGCGTGCGCCTGAATCACATCGGAAAGCCCCAATGCCAAGGAAAGCGAAGCCTTAAACGCTTCCCCACCCGAAAGTGAACGCACCGAGCGGCTTTTACCCGTATAATGGTCAAGCACCTCCAGCTCCAAGCCTGCCTGCGAGCGTTTATTCATCGCCTTCTCTGCATGCAGCAAAAGATATCTGCCCTCTGTCATATCCTGCAAACGCAGATTTGCCGCCTGCAAAATCCTTCGGAAATAAACCCCCTGCACAAATTGCTCAAAGGCGATTTTCTCCTTACCGGGCAATTCCCCGTTGGCAGTGCGAGAAAGCTCCCGAATCGGGAGATACGCCGCCGCAGCGTGCATCCTCTCCTGCCATTCCTTCCTTGCATTTTGCAGGAGATTTGCCAGAACAGCAGCCTGTTTTCTTGTTTCATCTGCCATCTGCTTTTTCTCCGCGCGTTCCGTCAAAAGCGTTTTTCGCTCCTCCTCCAAAGCGGAAACATCCTTCCGCTCCTTTTTCGCACAGCTTTCCGCAAGCATTGCTGCCAGCTGCTTCTGCTTTTCCAAAGCTGCGAAAAACTGTCTGTTTTCTTCCTCCGCACGCTCCAATGCCGTGCGCTCTGTGAGATATGCTTCATATTCTGTCTGATTTGCAAAGCTCTTTTCCCGTAAAACGGCAAAAAATTCTGTTTCCGCCTCCTGCTCCGTCTTTGCGGCGGCTTGACTCTCCTGCTCTGCCTGCTTCCGCAGGGCAAGGAAACGCTCCTTTTTCTCTCGTGTCTGCTGCAAAGTCTCCTGCAAGTCGAATTCCTTTTTCTCCGCAAGAGAAATTTCCTTCTGCAAAGCGGTGTATTTCTCTGTCAGCACTGCGGCAGTCAGATTTCCAAGCTGTGCCTGTAACAGGCTATATTCGCCCTGCTTCTGCCGCAAAGCGGTGTTCGTTTCCTCCGCCCTTTTCTGCAATGCTGCCAAGGCGGCTTGGCTCTTCGCAATGCGTTCCTGCAAGCCTTCCTTTTCGGGGCGCAGGGCTTCTGCTTCGTCTATCCTCCTTTGCTTCTCTGCCAGAAGTGCCATTTCCTGCTTTAATACGACTTCTGCCGTTTCCTTTTCCGCATAAAGCCCCTCCGCAGCAGTCCCCAGCCTTTCACAGCCTGTGCGGAACGCTTCCTGCGCCAAGAGCAGCTTTTCCCCTGCAACCTTCGCCTGCTCGGATGCCCTTCGCAGAGCCGCGCTTGCCGTTTCCTCCTGCGCCTTTTTCTCCTGCCATTCCGCCTGCGTGATGGCATTTTCCGTCAGCGCCGCCTTATGGGGATGGTGCGTTGCGCCGCAGACAGGGCAAGCCATCCCCTCCGTGAGGTTTTCCGCTAGAAAGCCTGCCTGTTCGCGCAGATAAAGCGTTTCCGCCTGCGTTGCCGCTGCCTTCGCCGCCTGCCATGCCTCCTCCGACGCGCCGTATTTTTTCTGCATGGTCTGCAAATCTCTTTCCTTTTTTGCGATATCCGTTTTCTGTTGCAGAAGTGTTTCGATGCTTTCGATAAATTCTTTTTTTCGGGTAATCGTCTGCTCCTGTGCTTTCTTCTCCAACAGCAGCTTTTCCTGCATAAAAAGCATCGCCTGCCATTCCTGCTGTGCCGTTTCCTGCGCCGTGAGCATTTCCTGCAACGCCTGTATCTCGGCTTCCGCCGCGCTTTTCTCCGCAGAAAGCCGCTCTGTCTCCTGCTTTGTTTTTTCCCTCTGCCAAACCCGTTCTTCGTCCGCCTTCAGTCTGCGCAGAAGGCTTCGTTTTTCCTCAAGCTGTGGCTTTTCTGCATCCAGAAGCAGCTTTTCCGCCTGTAAACGGGCAAGTATTTCCTCCGCCTGCTTCTCCTTTTCCGCGTTTTCGATGGCACCTCTCTGCCAGTTTACTCGCGTTTTTTCCGCCGTTTTCCAAGCCTGCTCCAAGGGGAAAACAAAATCAAGCGCATCTCGCTGCTTTCTCAGCCTTGCCGTTTCTGCCTGTTTTTCGGGCAGAAGTGCCGCCTGCGTTTCCAAAAGCCGCCGTGCTGCCGCCGCCTTCGCAAAAAGCTGCTCCGTTTCCGCGCCTTCGCTGATGGCATGCTCCAGCTCGCTAAGACGTTTTTGCTGTGTTGTCAGGGCTTCATCTGTTTCCTGTAGGCTCCGCTCCATTTCCTGCAAGCGTTTTTCCTGCACGGAAAGCAGCTCCTCCCCGTCGAAAAGCGCTTCCTTTTTCAAGGCTTCCCCCGTCATTTCGCTGAAATGTCTCAACAGCTGCTTTTCGCTGTCCTCCAAGGCAATGCGTTTTTCTCGCTCCGCATCCTTCAGCCGTTTCTGAAAGGCGGCATAGAGGTCGGTATGGAACACCCTGCGGAAAATATTGCCGCGCTCTGTACTGTCCGCATAAAGCAGCTTCAGAAATTCCCCCTGCGCAATCATGGAAATCTGCTTGAACTGCTTTGCATCCACGCCCAAAATCGTTTCAATCTCGTTTTTCACAGGCGTAAATCCGGTCGCAAGTGTTGCCCGCTCCGCGCCCGATTCCTGATACAACGCCGCATCCGCACTCTCCGCCGTCATGCCCTCGCCGCGCAGCTTGGGTCGCTGATACGCAGGGTTGCGCACCACGCGGTACTGTCTGCCCTGATGGGAAAACGTCAGCGACACAAAGCTTTTGGTCTGCGGCTTCGCAAAATCGCTCCGCATACTGTCCACGCCACGGTTCGAGCCGCTCGCCTCACCGAACAGCGCAAAGCAGATGGCATCAAAGAGCGTAGTTTTCCCTGCGCCTGTGTCGCCGCTGATGAGAAAAAGCCCCTGCTTTCCTAACCGTTCAAAGGAAATCTCCGTTTGCTCCGCAAAGGGGCCAATGGCGGAAATCGTCAATTCTAATGGTTTCATGCCTTCTCCTCCGTTCCCTTCCAGATGCACTCCAATAGCTTTTTCTGCGTTTCATCCAGTTCCTTTTCGTTCTGCCTTTCAAAAAAGCGCGCAAACAATTCCTCCGGGCGGGCAGTCTCTGTATCCAAAAGCACCTCATCGGAAAACGAAGCTGCCTGCTGTTCAAATTCCAGCGTCATTAAATTCGGGTAAATGCGCCGCAGCTGTCCCACAGGGTCAAGCAGGGCTTCGCTGTTCGTCAGGATGCAGCGGATATAATCCTCCGAGCCGCCCGTTTCCCTTCCTGCCGCAAGGATTTCCTCCAACGGGCCCTTGATTTCCCGAAACTGCCGCTTTGTTTCCAGTGGGATAAAATCCAGAGAAACCACACCTTTTTCCTTGAGTTCAACAACCGTAATGCCCTTTTTCCTGCGGATTTCCGAAAAGGAATATGGCATGGGAGAGCCGGCATAGCGCACCGTTTCCCTTCCCAACTTCTGCGGATTGTGCAGATGCCCCAGTGCAACATAATCAAAATCAAAAAACAGCCCTGCATCAATTTCATCCACACCGCCCAAGGAAAGCGTTTCGGAATCACTGCGCTCCGCCACCCCTCTCCACGTCACAAACTGATGCACCAGAATCACGTTTCGCTTAGAAAAATCAATCTCCTCTCGTTCCAACAAAAGCTTTGCCGCCGCCGCATAGGAAGAAGCCTCCTCCTCGCGCAGCAGGGCGTTCACATGCGCCGGCTTGAAAAACGGCAGCAGCCAGATTTCCACCGTACCATATTCATCCGTTTCCGTAACATGCGCCAATCCCTCGCCAATACTGCCGCTGATATGGATGCTTTCCCTGCCGAAAATTTCCTTGCCGAATTCCAGACGCTGTGCGGAATCATGGTTGCCTGCAATCAGATAGGTATGCAGTCCTCGTTTGGATACTTCCGTCAGAAAATCATTCAACAGCTTCACCGCCTCTGTCGGCGGCACAGGCTTATCGTAAATATCACCGCTGATGAGCAGTGCCTGCGGCTGTTCCTCGTCTATGCTCCGCAGAATCTCCAAAAGCAGCTCCCTCTGCTCCTCCAGCATGGAAAATTCATATATCCGCTTGCCTAAATGCAAATCACTGATATGAAATAGCTTCATAGTTCCTCCCGCATCCTTCCTAATAAAAAACGGTATCACAGAAAACCCCTTTCGGAATCAGAGCCATGTCATACCGTGTTTCTTTTATTTAAAATGCCTTTGCGACCTCTGCCGCCTTTTCCTTTGCCTGCTCCATCAGCTCCACAACAGGCCATGCGCCGATATCCAGCCCCTCCGCGGCAACGCAGTCGAATTTTGCAATGCCGAAGAACGCCGCCATCTGCTCCAAGTAGCGTGCGCCCTGCTCCATAGGGGAATCCGTATAAATACCGCCTCTTGCCGTCAGGAAAACCATGTGGTCTGCCTTACAAAGTCCATGCAGCCCCGTTTCATCCGAATGGAAGGTAATGCCATCCACGCAGAGGTTTTCAATATACACCTTCAAAAGCGCAGGAAAGCTTAAATCCCAGAAGGGCGCGGCAATCACAATTTTATCCGCCGCCGCAAACCGGTGCGCATAGCGGAAACGCGGATGGTCGAATTTCCCCTCCGCCAGAAGGGCTTCTCTCTGAAAAAAGAATCCATCGGAAAAATAAGATAAATTCTCATCCATCAGGCATAGCCGCTCGATTTCATACGCACCCGTTTCCTCTAATTTTTGGATAAAATACTCCGCCAGCTCCTTGGAGCGGGAAGCCTCCCTGCGGATGCAACAATCCACAAACAATACCTTTTTCATGCTTCTTCCCCCTTTTGCACAGAAATTCTTTTTTCGGTATATTTTTTCCAGTATAGCATACTTTCCGCGTTTCTTCAAAGGGGCTGTCCCTCCTAAAGCCTCGACAAATATTTCTCACAGCCCTTTGCGGAACAGACCTTCTTTCTTATCTTACTTTATCCGCCTTCCGAAAGCAACAAACGCTCCGTAGAGTGATTTTCTCCATCAAAAAAGCCCTCCAAATCTCATTGGAGAGCTTCGTCTTTCTTATTGATTTACGCACGGGGATGCGTTTTTGCGTATACATTTTTCAGCTTCTGATTCGTCAGCTTCGTATAAATCTGCGTGGTGGAAATATCGGAATGACCCAGCATTTCCTGCACAGAGCGCAAGTCCGCACCGTTTTCGATTAAGTGCGCCGCAAAGGAATGCCGCAGAATATGCGGTGTGATATCCTCCTCGATGCCCGCTCGCCTTGCATAGGATTTGATAATCTTCCAGAAGCCCTGTCTGGTCATGGGTCTGCCGTTGCAGTTGACAAACAGCGCCTCCTCCTCCGGAACGGAAATCATGTGCTCCCGCACCCGTTCCATATATTTATGCAGAGATGCCTTCGCCTGTGCGCCGATGGGAATGATACGGCTTTTTGCTTCGCTGCCGCAATGGATATATTCCAAGGGCAGATTCAAATCCGAAACCTTCAGAGAAATCAGCTCAGTCACGCGAATGCCGGTCGCATAAAGCAGCTCCAGCATGGCTTTATCGCGCACCTCCTTATCCTCTTCCCCTCTCGGCTGCTCCAAAAGCAGCTCCACCTTTTCCAGAGAAAGAATCTCAGGGGCTTTTTTCTCCACCTTCGGCAGCTCTATATCCGCCGCAGGGTTTTCCGTCACCATGCCCTTCTTCTGCAAAAACTGGTAAAAAGAACGAATGGACGCAATATTTCTGGAAACCGTTGCCCCTGCCTTTTTCTGCTTTTGCAGCTCATAGACATACGCCATCACATTCGTGCGATTCACCTTTGCGGCATCCGAAACTCCCGCCTCCTGCATAAAGCGGCAGAACCCCTTTAAATCTCTGCTGTAGGAGAGAACAGTATTTTCCGGTGATTTTTTTTCATTCCGTAAATATGCGGTAAAATCAGCAATACATTGTTCCATTTCAACAATCCCCTTCGTCTTTAGTTCTTTAAATTATACTTATTTTTCCATGGCTTGTCGATATGATTTGCTGAAAAATGTTAATTTTGTGAACTTTTTGTGAACAATTTGCAAAATTTCACATGAATTTTTTACAAAACAACGTTTATTTTTTTCGATAAGAAGCCCTCACAGCAGTAAAAGCATCCGTTCCAACCCAGAAGCCGCCGCAAGCAGCAGTACAGACCCCCCAAAGAGAATACAATATTCCAGCTGCTTTCGCCTTTTTTCTCGCTTCAGCGTCCGCTTGCCGCCCTCCTCCTGCCAGGAAAGCAGATAATACACACAGGCGGACATCATCAGGATATAGCAGGGAATCAGCAGAAGATTCTGCGGCAGAAACGCAGTCGCGGAAAGAAGCACCCCCTTCATGCCATACGCCGCCATCATCATGGCAGAGGTGAAGCCGACACAGACGCTCCGAAACAGGAACGCCGCCCCCGCAAAGAAAAGCCCCAGCTGCATCCATCCCCCTAACCAGATGATGATATCATATTTCAGATATTTCCAGAAAATTGCCGCAAAGCTGATTTCGTCTCCATCTGCCAGCGCCTGCTGCAAAAATGCAGAAAGCTGCCCCTGCTGCCCCTGCGGCAGAAGATTCGCCAGAAGCGCGCCGCCTGCCGTCCCCAATAAAAAAGAAAGGCAGACAATGCCTATAATTCGTTGCAGCTGTTTGTCTGTCCTTCGTTTCTGCCTTTTCATTGCCATCCCCCCCTGATACAAGGTATGGCTCGTCTGTTTTAATTATGCGTTTTTTCTTGCCTGCCATGCAAAAAGCGCCGCAATGGTCTTTCCGTCCTTGATTTCGCCCTTATGAATCATTGCAATGGCTTCCTCCAAAGTATATTTTTCAATCTCCACAAATTCATCCGCATCCAGCTTCTGTGTGCCTGCGGTCAGCTCTGTGGCAAAGAAAAGCTGAATTTTTTCCGTACAGAAGCCGACAGAGGGATACAGCTCGCAGAGAAATTCCGCTCTGCCTGCCCTTTTGCCCGTTTCCTCCTCCAGCTCGCGCAGCACGGCTGCTTCGCCGCTTTCGCCCTCCTCTATCACGCCGGCAGGGATTTCCAGCAGCATTTCCCGAAACGGGTGCCGATACTGGCGGACAAACAGAAGCCTCCCATCCGTATCCACCGCAAGCACGCCTGCGGCATTTTTCTTACGGATTACGGTTTCGCGATAGGCCTCACTGCCATCCGGCATCCGCAGCTTATCGACCGTAATTGTCACAATCTTCCCTTCATAGGTTTTCCTGCTTTCCAAAACCTCATAGCTCATTGGCTCGCTCCCTTTCTCCTGAGAAAAGGCGGCACTCCCTTTATCGTTCAGATATAAGATGCACCGCCTGCGTTTTCTTATTTCAATTCCTTTACCATTTCTTCGATTCTGTCCATGCCTTTTTTAATCAGCTCCATGCTCGTTGCATAGGAAAGGCGGATATAATCGGGCATGCCGAAATCGGCACAGGGCACAACCGCCACATACTTCTTTTCCAGAAGAATGGATGCGAAATCCGCCGCCGATTCGATTTTCTGCCCCTCGTATGCCTTGCCGTACAGTCCGGAAACATCCACAAACAGATAGAAGGCACCTTCGGGCTTGAGTGCGGAAATGCCTGGGATGGCTTCCTCTCTTTCATAGATATAATCTCTGCGCTTTTTAAATTCCACGCACATTTCTGCCACACAATCCTGCGGGCCGTTCAGCGCAACCACCGTTGCCGCCTGCGCGATGGCGTTGGGGTTAGAAGCCATGTGGGACTGCAGGGATGCCATCAGCTTTGCAATCGGCAAGGGTGCCGCCGCATAGCCGATTCTCCAGCCTGTCATAGCATAGCTTTTGGAAACACCGTTGATAACGATGGTTCTGTCATAAATATCCTGCCCAAGGGATGCAATGCTGATGTGCTGCTTATCATCCTCATAAATCAGCTTTTCGTAAATTTCATCGGAAACCACCAGAATATCATGGCTGACTGCAAATTCCGCCACCATTTCCAGATCTGCTCTGCTCATCACCTGTCCTGTGGGGTTGGAGGGTGTTGTCAGCACAACTGCCTTTGTTTTTGCAGAATAGGCATTTTCCAGCTCCTCCTTGGTCATCATGAAGCCGTTTTCCTTTTTCGTATGAATAATCACAGGCACACCGCCGGCAATACGCACCATTTCCGCATAGCTTAACCAGAAGGGCGCAGGAATAATCACCTCGTCCCCCTCATGCAGGATTGCCATAAAGGTATTCATCAGGGAATGCTTTGCGCCGTTGCTGATTACCACCTGTGCCGGTTCGTATTCCAGACCATTATCCCGTTTCAGCTTATCGCAAACCGCCTGTCTCAGCTCCGGTGTCCCTGCCGCAGGGGTGTAGCGTGTCTGCCCGTTCTGAATGGCATCAATGCCTGCCTGCGCGATGTGTGCAGGGGTATCAAAATCGGGTTCACCTGCGCCGAAGGAAACCACATCCACCCCCGCTGCCTTCATTTCAGCCGCACGGGAGGAAATTGCCATTGTTGTAGAAGGTTTGATACTCATTGCTTTTTTCGATAATTCCATTTTCTTCACCTCATTATTTTCTTTTGTACTCATGCCTGCCGTCTGCCAAGGAAGATACGCACCCCGAAGATGCCCATTGCCGCAAGGCAGACAACCATGAATTTGAGATACATCATCGGTCTCACCTCATCGCTGAACTGAATCCCGATGTCATTGCCAAAGCGAACCGTTGCCTGATAGGCAATCGCGCCATCGTTTACGGAATAGGTGATGCTGTCACCCGTTATGGTGTCGTTCCTCTCCGCATAAACAATATTTTCCGCAGGCTCCTCTCCCTGCACGCCGGTATAAAATTCCAGCTCCTTATATTTATCAAAAAACATGCTGCGTCCATAGGTTGCACATGCCCGTTTGCCGTCTGCCGTCTGCATGGCAAAGGTAATGCTGTTGCCATAGGTTTCGGAAATTACCTCACCCTCGCCGCTGACACTGCGCGCGGCTGCCTCCTTGCGGAATACGCCCTCCAGCTCATCCGGCTGATAGGGATGCCGCCCGATGCCATTGAACAGCAGAAAGCCCGCCAATGCAACAACCACCATCGTCAAAACGCCTTTCAGCACTGCTTTTTTCGTATCCATCCCAACCGCCCCTTTTCTGTTTTTCTCAAAAATACTCTTTCTAGTTTCTTATTTTATAATGATATGGCAAGAATTACAATGAAAATTTGTGAATTTCGACCGAAAAAAAGAACGAATTGTCATACAACAAGCTTCGTTCTTTTTTCCTTCCTATTTATTTTCAGCTGATTTTTTTCGATTTTCCTTTTTCCTTAATACGAAAATATTCCGACAGGGCGGCAATGAACTGCCCATTTGTGGGCTTTTCGGTCGGCAGATAGCCTGCAATCTCGAAATAAATCTGCGGCCCGTTCTTTTTCCAGACGCTTTCAATCGCGTGGCGAATGGCACGCTCCACCTTGCTTGCGGTTGTTTTATACTGCTTGGCAATATCGGGATACAGCCCCTTCGTAATGCCGACCAGCACGTCCTGATTTTCCACTGCCATCATCACCGCTTTGCGAATAAAGTGATACCCCTTTATGCTGGCAGAGATTCCCATGCGACTGAGCAAAATGGAAATTTCGCTTTCCAGCTCCTCGAAAGGATTTTCCCTCCGCTCCGCTGCTTTCGGTTTTGCTGCTTCCTTTGTTGGCGTTTCCTGCTTCAGCATCTGATGGATGCGCTCCAGCAGAAGCTCCCCCTGAATCGGCTTCGCCATATAATACTCCGCACCAAGGCTGATTGCCTGCCGCACCAGCTTATCGCTGTCAATCGCGGAAATAAAAATGCAGATACACGGAAGTCCCCTCTTTTTGATGTTTTCCAGAACCCATAAGCCATCCCGCTCCCCTAGCAGGATGTCTGTCAGAAGCACAGCAGGCTTTTTCTGTATCACCAAATCCAGCAGGGCTACGCCGTTATCCGCCATGCCTACCACTGTCATATCCCCCCTTCTTTCCAGACAGCGCTTCAAGCGTTGCAGATAAAATCCGTCTCGATCCGCCAGTACCACTTTTGTTTTTTCTTGTTCTTTCATAAAATACACCCCAATTCTTACTTTGCTGCTCCTTCTCCAAAAGAGAAGGAGGAAGATGCCCCTCTTCCGTTTTTCATTATAAGATAATTTATCTGATTTTGCTACAGATTCCGAACGAAATACACAATTTTCAAACTGAAAAAGGCACAAAATAAATTGTTTTGACAAAAAAACAATCTTATCTTTATTTACTATCTGCTTTTTTCTACAAAAGAACAATATTTTTCCTCTTATTTTTGTGCTTTATTTCGGTTGTTTTCCACAAAAAAACCTCATACCGCAGAACAGACTCCACGGATATGAGGTTTAAAAATCGCATTATGTAATTTTTTGTCTGAATTGATTGCAGAAAATCAGAATTTCTTTCTTGTCAGAAAATCGGGAATCTTGATTTCGGATTCATAATCATAATCCAAATCTGCGAATCTTCTTGCGGCAGGACGTGCGTCCTCCTGTGCAGGCTCTTCGGAAGTCTCCTCTGTTTCCGCAGCATGTTCCTCTTCTCTTTCTGCTCTTTCTGCTCTTTCGCCTCTTGCAGCAATGGTTTCCGCAAAGGAACGTCTGGCAGGTGCTTCTGTGTGCGCTTCATCCTCCAGACCTGTTGCGATAACCGTAACCACAACCTCGTCATTCAGCTCTTCATTCAGTGTAGTACCGAAGATGATTTCTGCTTCGGGGTCAATAGCTTCTCTAATCAGCTCTGCTGCTTCCTCTGTTTCCATCAGACCAAGGTTCATGTCACCGCTGAAGTTAATCAGGATATGCTTTGCACCCTCGATGGTTGTTTCCAGGAGAGGGCTCTGGATTGCCATTTTCGCAGCAACCTCAGCCTTATTTTCACCGCTTGCGCGACCGATGCCCATGTGTGCAATGCCTCTGTTTGCCATGATGGTTCTGACATCGGCAAAGTCCAGATTGATCACGCCGGGCTTGGAAATCAAATCGGCAATGCCCTGTACACCCTGCAGCAGAATTTCATCTGCCTTGCGGAAGGCCTCTGTCAGGGTTGTTTTCTTATCAATAATGGAAAGCAGTCTCTGGTTGGGGATGATAACCAGCGTATCTACGTTCTTTTTCAGCTCTGCAATGCCCTTTTCCGCATTGCCCATTCTTTTCTTGCCTTCAAAATTGAAGGGCTTTGTCACAACGCCGACCGTCAGAATGCCCAGCTCCTTGGAAATGGATGCGATGCGGGGAGCCGCACCTGTGCCTGTGCCGCCGCCCATGCCTGCGGTAATGAATACCATATCGGAACCACGCAGTGCCTGCGCGATATCATCCTGTGTTTCATCCACGGAGCGCTGACCGATTTCAGGGTTGCCGCCTGCGCCCAGACCCTTTGTCAGCTTTTCGCCAATCTGGATTTTCGTTGCGGATTTGGATTTGGACAGAGCCTGTCCGTCTGTATTGATGGAAATGAATTCCACCCCATCCAAGCCGTCTTCAATCATTCTATCTACTGCGTTGTTGCCGCCGCCGCCAACACCGATTACTTTAATCTGCGCCATATTACTCATAGGGATATCTAATTCGAGCATGCTATAATCTCCTCCTAGGTTGTTCTGAAAATTTATCAACTTATATTATACACGAAAGAAAAGCCGATTGCCATAGCAAAAACAAGTTTTCCTACGAATTTTTGCTTTTTTTTAAACGCCTTTTTCCATTTTTGTCAGTTATATTCTATCATAGTATCTTTTCTCTTTTTATTCAAGCAGAAAATCACAAATTCAGCAAAAAATATTTCAGTGCCGTTTTCTTTTTTCTCCGTCCCATCAGGTCAGGTATCGGAAGGTAACATTCGCCTTGGGGTTGTCCAATCCGCTGAGGTCTAAAATCCCTCTGTCCTCCTTGGGAATCGTTTTTACAATCTGCTGCATATACTGAATTTTCATATCGCCGTTCGTCATATTCCCCAGATGAATCTGCACCTGGTTCACATAGGCATAAATATCCTTCGGCTTGGAAACATCAATTTCCACCACCTCATCCAGAAGCTCATATTTTTCCATCAGCTGCGAAATTTCCAGAATCACCGCAAGCGCATCCGTATTCTGCACGGGAAGGATTTCCCCCTCCGTAAAGCTGTCAAATTTCAGCCCCTTGACCAGCGGTAGTGCATCCCTGCAGCTACCCGCCACCTCAAGCACACGCCCTTCCTCGTCTATGTAGAGGTACGACCCCATATAGGGCACATACCCTCTCGCCTTTCTTTCCTTTATCGTGATTTTCATGGTATGGGGCAGCTTGGCGGAAAGCTTTGCAGAAGCGATATACGGACTTTTCTCAAGCGTTTTTTCCGCTCTGCCTTTGCTGAACAGAAGCAGATTATCCCCCTTGGAAAGACCGATTTTTTCGCAAAGCTCCGATGTCGTAAACTGGCTTGCGCCCTCCACCTCTATTTTTTTCACCGAAAACAGCGGCGAAAACAGCACGCATGCAGCCACAACCACCACAAGCACCAGCGCAATCACGATTTTCTGGTCAAGCCCCTTTTTCTGCGGCTTTTTCTGATAGTAGCCGATTTCCTCCATCAGGTCAATATCAAGCATTTCCTGTGATTTTTTCTGTCGTTTGTTCTTCCGATGAAACATATCGTATCCTTTCTGTTCTATCAGCCCTGCTCTGTCAGCCGAATCTCGCCGCCAAGAAGTGAAAGCGCAGTCTCTATTTTTTCATAGCCACGCTCCACATATTCCGCGCCATGCACAAGGCTTTCGCCCTCCGCCGCAAGTGCCGCGCACAAAAGCGCCGCCCCACAGCGCAAATCCCTGGCAAAAACCTCCGCACCAAAGAGCCGCTCCACGCCGAAAACCGAAGCCCTTCTCCCCTCGATGCGGATATCGGCTCCCATGCGGCAAAGCCCCTCTGCCTGCGAAAAACGGGCTTCAAACACTGTTTCACTAATCATACAATGTCCTTTCGCCAATGTCAATAAAGCCATCAGCAAAGGCTGCATATCCGTCGGGAAGGCAGGAAACGGCCCTGTTATAATCGAAAAATCCGACAGCAGCCGCCTTGGCGGACGCATCCACAGGAGACCTCCCTCCTCCCAGAAAAGCCGACAGCCCGTCATCCGCAGGGCTTCCGAAACCGCGCCAAGCTGCTCCCGCTCCAGTCCCTTCAAGCATAGCTCTCCCCCTGTCATGGCAGCGGCACAGAGAAACGTACCGCCCTCGATACGGTCGGCAGGAATCGTGAAAACCGCCCCATGCAGCCGCTTCACCCCCTCAATCAGAAGGCTGCCCGTTCCCTCGCCGTAAATTTCCGCCCCCATGGCACGCAGAAACCGCACCAGAGCTACAATTTCCGGCTCTCTCGCGGCGTTATGCAGCACCGTTACCCCCTCCGCGCACACCGCCAGAAGCAGAATGTTTTCCGTTGCACCCACGCTCGGAAACGGCAAATCAATCCTGCATCCCTGCAGCCGCTCCGCCCTGCAATCAAGAATCTCGTTCTCCTCCGCAATGGAAACGCCCATCCTGCGAAAGGCGGCAAGGTGCAAATCTATCGGGCGTTTGCCAATCGCACAGCCACCGGGATACGCAATCCTGCCCGCACCGCTTCTGCCAAGCATTGCCCCCAGAAAAAGGATGGAGGAACGCATTTTTCGCACGGCTTCGCCGCAAAGCGCGGCTGCTTGCATATCGCGGCTGTCTATCACCGCCGTCCGCCCCGTCAGCGTAACAGAGCAGCCAAGCTCCCGCAGAATTTCCAGCGTCTGCGATACATCCCGAATCTGCGGCAGATTTTCCAGAACCACCTCATCCGCCGCAAGCACGCACGCCGCCAGAATGGGCAAAGCGGCATTTTTGCTCCCCCGCACCGCAAATTCTCCCTCTATCCGCTTCCCGCCCCGCACCAGATATGTCCCCATGGCGTTCCCTCCAAAAATTCCTTTACCCTCATGCTATCGGCAGAGAGCCTATTCGGTGCGTGTTTTATATTTACAAAAAAGAGAAAAACAGCTAAAATCAAGAGAAAACGATACTTTTGGACAAAAAGGAGTGCTTCAGATGGAATTAAAAAGAAATATCCTTGATATAAAGGGCATAAAGGTGGGACAGGCAGAAAATCCGACTGCGAAAACAGGTGTAAGCGTTGTGCTTGCGGAGGATGGCGCGATTTGCGGCGTGGATGTGCGCGGCGCAGGCCCCGGCACGAGAGAAACCGACCTCTTAAACCCCATCAATACCGTGGAGAAGGTGCATGCCGTTGTGCTTTCGGGCGGCTCTGCCTTCGGCTTGGAGGCGGCAAGCGGTGTCATGAACTGGCTTGAAAAAAGGGGCATCGGCTTTGATGTCGGCGTAACAAGCGTACCCATCGTCCCCTCTGCGGTGCTGTTTGATTTGGAATATGGGGATGCCTTCGTTCGCCCCGATAAGGAAATGGGCATGCAGGCATGCGAAAACGCCTCCGATTCCGTCCTTCTGGAAGGTGATTACGGCGCAGGCTGCGGCGCAACGGTCGGCAAGCTGCGCGGCATGGCGCATTGCACAAACAGCGGCATCGGCTCATGGAGCGAGGAAACGCCAAACGGGATTCGCGTGGCAGCGCTGATTGCGGTCAATGCCATCGGGGATGTTTACGAAAACGGCAGCATCATCGCAGGCACAAGGGCAGATGACGGCAGCTTTACCTCTACGGAGGAGGGCTTTTTGCAGATGGCATCCAATTTTTCCATCAGCGGCAAAAACACCACCATCGGCGTAATCGCAACCAATGTGAAGCTGACAAAGGCACAGGCAACAAAGGTGGCAGGCATGGCGCACGACGGACTGGCACGCTGCATCCGCCCGATTCATACCTCCCTTGACGGGGATACGATTTTCTGCCTTTCCACAGGCGAGCTGGAATTCCCCGAAAACCCCGTAGATACGGTCGGTATCCTTGCCGCAAGGGTAGCGGAGCAGGCAATTATCCGCGCGGTGAAGGCAGCAAAATAATTTTTCGGAAAATATCGATTTTCTGTTTTCCGATTCCCTTCGCTATGGTACAATAAAATATCATAGTAAATATCATACAGAACAGTTACATGGTTATCAGCATTAGGAGGTACTTATGAAGCAGGACATGATTTTGATTCTGGATCTGGGCAGTGAGGAAAATCCCAAGATTGCCCGCGAGATTCGTGCATTAGGAGTTTATACGGAAATTCATCCCCACGATATTACCGCAGAGGAGCTGGCAAAGCTGCCCGGCGTAAAGGGGATTATCTTAAACGGCGGCGTGAACCGCGTGGTGGATGGCGTGGAAATTGATGCATCCGAGGCGGTTTACAACGCAGGCCTTCCTATTTTAAAGGCAGACCATAAGGGCGGCGCGGCTTTCCCTGCGGATGATGCAGAAAGAGAAACAGTTCTGAAGCATTTCGTATTCGATACCTGCAAGGCAGAAGCCAACTGGAACATGGAAAACTTCATTGCCGACCAGATTGAACTCATCAAGCGTCAGGTTGGCGATAAAAAGGTTCTGCTGGCGCTCTCCGGCGGCGTGGATTCCTCTGTTGTTGCGGCGCTTTTGATTCGTGCCATCGGCAAGCAGCTGACCTGCGTGCATGTAAACCACGGTCTGCTGCGCAAGGGCGAGCCCGAACAGGTGGTTCAGGTGTTCCGCGATGAAATGGATGCAAACCTGATTTATGTAGATGCGGTTGACCGCTTCCTGGATAAGCTGGCAGGCGTTGCCGACCCCGAACAGAAGCGTAAAATCATCGGCGCGGAATTTATTCGCGTATTCGAGGAGGAAGCAAGAAAGCTGGAAGGCATTGAATTCCTCGGTCAGGGGACGATTTACCCCGATATCATCGAATCCGGCACAAAAACCGTAAAGGTAATCAAATCTCACCATAACGTCGGCGGTCTGCCTGAGGATTTGGATTTTGCACTGGTAGAGCCTCTGAAAATGCTGTTTAAGGACGAGGTGCGTGCCTGCGGCAAGGCTCTGGGTCTGCCCGACAGCATGGTTTACAGACAGCCCTTCCCCGGTCCCGGTCTGGGCGTGCGCTGTCTGGGTGCCATTACAAGAGACAGATTGGAGGCTGTGCGCGAATCCGATGCCATCCTGCGTGAGGAATTTGCAAAGAACGGTCTGGAGGGCAAGGTTTGGCAGTATTTCACCGCTATCCCCGATTTGAAATCCGTTGGCGTGAAGGATAATAAGCGCGTGGATGAATGGTGCGCCATCATCCGTGCCGTAAATACAATCGATGCTATGACCGCAACCGTAGAAAATGTACCCTTTGAGCTGCTGCAGCATATCACCGACCGTATCACACATGAGGTTAAGGGCATAAATCGCGTGCTGTTCGATTTGACACCCAAGCCCACCGGTACGATTGAATGGGAATAATCTGAACAATTTCCAGAAACCCATTGAAACTTAAAAAGGCCTTGCTCATCTGCTTGGATGAGCAAAGTCTTTTTTTATGTCCTTATTTTTCTCCTGCCCTTTTCCAATACTCCAGCTGAGGCAGCAGCTGCCGCAGATAGGCGCGCACCTCCTCCTCTGTGTACGCGTCCTTCGGCATATTTTTCACGCACACCTCAATCAAATCCTCCATATCGCTGTACAGATGCACCCCATCGGCGTAGCACCATTTGCAGTAATCCTCATTCAGAAAGCCGTCCTTTTCCCTGCTGATGCTGTCATCCGCAAGCGGCATGCCGCAGCATTGGCAAATCAGCTCTCTCGGCGAACCGAGCAATGTGTTGATGGACACATCGAACAGCTTGGATAATCGCTTTAATGTCTCGGTATTCGGAATCGTATCTCCCCTTTCCCAACGGGATACCGCCTGTCTGGTCACAAACATCCTTTCCGCCAGCTCATCCTGCGAAAGCCCTGCCTTTGTGCGCAGCTGCAATAAAATATCCTTTGTTTCCATGCTTTTTGTTTCCATATCCTTCACCGCCTTTTCTCCAGTATACTCGAACCGCCGCCTTGGCGCAAGCAACGCGCAGTTGCCGCGGAGGGATTGCCCTACACCACGCCCTCCTCTCTCGTTCTGTAGTTCCGCCCTTCGCCCCATCCGATTTTCAGCTTATATTTGCCGCACCGCTGATAAATTCTGCTGCCCATGGCTTCGTCAAGCTCCATGATTTCATTCAGCCCTCTTTCCCCTGAAAAAATCGTCCGCAGGGCGCGATTATTATACCGTGCGTTGATGATTTCAAACGCAAGATTGATGTCCCCATCGGTCGGCAGTGCGCCGTTTCTGGTTTTCAGAAAATCGTCGATATACAGCACCTCCGCCGTTTTCCATTTGTTGATTTCGCGCGCATAATTTTCATCATCCGTCTTGAGTGCCTTCAGCTTGGTGGCTTCTTCCGTCCAGATCATGTAGCGCACACCCTTGCCCTGGAGCATCAGCCGATTCGCAATGGCGGTGCAGATATGCGTTTTCCCTGCCCCGACCTGTCCGCCGATATAAAACCAACCCTCCCTTTCCTCGCAGAAGCACTCCGCCGCCGCAAGGATGGATTTCTGCCAGCTTGTTTTCGCCTCGTAGGTCTCAAAACGATATCGCTCCGCCATGTCCTGCAAGCCGCTTCGTTTCAGCCGCCACTTGCCCCTGCGCTTCTCCATACACTCGCACTCCATGGTGTATTCATACCCATCCTTCATCAAAAACACAAACCCCTTATTGCGGCAAATCGGGCAGTCATACCCCGTCAGGTCGCCCCTTCTGCTGTTGTATAACGCCATCCGCTCCTCATAGGACAGTGCCGTCGTATTTTTCGCTGCCTGCATCAGCGCCTTCACATCTACCATACCCCTTCACTCCTTTTCCGCTCTCCTGACGGCAATATCCACTCACATTCTCCGTCTGCTTCGCTTCCTTTCTCTCCCAGTTTCGCACCACTGCCTTCCAGTCCTTCATCTCGGACTTGCCAAGCCGCCAGCCGTTGGCGGTGTAATAATCCATGAACCGCTCCGGACTGATACGATAGCCCTTGCTTTCGCAGTACGCCCGTACCTCCTCTACAGAAGGGGGATGAAAGGGGTGTGGTTGTCCGTCCTGCGAAGCATTCTCATTCCCCTCTCCATTACCCTTTTCATTCTCATTACCATTACCCTTCTCATTCTCATTCTCATTTACATTACCATTACCATTTACATTAGGTTTTGCATCCCGTAACCTATGGTTTTCCGTCTCAGAACCATCGGTTTTCCTATCGGATACCGCCTGCTCCTGTGCGGAGGGGCTTGCCTTTGGTCTGCCGCCCTTTGCGCCGTTTGCTCGCCGTTGGTTATTCGCATCTATCTGCGGCTTCGCCATCTTCAAAACCACCTCCGCCAGTGTGCCGCCTGTCTGCTCCGCTCCATTCAGCCCATATTCGCACAGAAAACGCATACATTCGGCAAATTCCGCGTCCCCTAAGCCCTTGATGGAATCGTAAAAGCTGCGGTAGAAGATAAAGCTTTCTCTTTCCATTTTTCTCCCCCCTTTCGTTGCTTCTCTTTCTGTATACCATTTCTGTAGTCTCACATAGTCTCGATGTGAAGAAAAGCGCAAAAAAGGCAATAAAAAAATCCCCCTTCTTCTGTAAAAAGAAAGAGGATTGGATTTAGTTTTCCCGCGTCAGCAGGCAGACGTTTTCGATATGATTTGTATGAGGGAACTGGTCTACGGGCTGCACCTCGCGCACATGGTAGCCGCCCGCCGCAAGCACAGCCAAATCCCGTGCGAGTGTCGCAGGGTTACAGGAAACATACACGACCTTTTCGGGTGCAATTTGGAGAATCGTTTCCAGCAGGCGTGCATCACAGCCCTTTCTGGGCGGGTCAACCACAACCACATCTGCCGCAATGCCCTCCTCCCGATACAGTCTGGGGATGACCTCCTCCGCCGCGCCGACGGCAAAGGTTGCGTTGGTGATGTTGTTTCGCTCCGCGTTTTTCCTCGCGTCCGCAATGGCTTCGGGCACAATCTCCACCCCGAACACCTGCCTTGCCTTCCTTGCGAAGAAAAGAGAAATCGTCCCGATGCCGCAGTATAAATCCAGCACCGTTTCGTCCCCCTTTAAATCCGCCAGCTCCACAGCCTTTTCATACAGCACCTCTGTCTGCACGGGGTTCACCTGATAGAACGAAAGCGGCGAAATCTCAAATTCGATGCCGTCAAGCGAATCGGTAATCGTATCCTTCCCCCAAAGGGTGATGATTTTTCTGCCGAGGATGACGTTTGTTTTCTCCCGATTCACGTTCAGCACAATGGAAACCATGCCCTCTATCCTTTGCAGGCGTTCCACCAGTACCTCGCTGTGCGGCAGTCTTTTCCCGTTGAGTACGATGCAGACCATCACCTCGCCGCTGCTTCTGCCGATGCGTGTCAGAATATGGCGGACAAGCCCTGTGTGTGTTTCCTCATCATACAGAGGAATCTGAAATTCATTCAGAAAATCGCGCACAAGGGCAACAATGGCATCGTTCCGTTCATTCTGCAAAAAACACTGCTTGGTATCCACAATGCGGTGGCTGCGTTTGGCATAAAAGCCGACAGCACAGCCGTCCTTGCCCTGCCCCACGGGGAACTGCGCCTTATTGCGGTAGCGCCAGGGCTCCTCCATGCCGATGGCAGGTCTTACGGTCACGCCCGTAATGCCGCCGATGCGTTCGAGGTCGTCCTGCACCTCCTTTGTTTTATACGCAAGCTGCGCCGCATAGGAAAGGTGCTGCAGCTGGCATCCGCCGCACTGCTTCGCAACAGGACAGCAGGGCTCTCTGCGGTCGGGCGAGGGGGTCAGGATTTCCAGCAGCTTGCCATAGCCGAAATGCTTTCTTGTCTTTACAATCAGCACAAGGCAGGTCTCTCTGGGCAATGCCCCCTCTACAAAGACGGTATAGCCCTCTATCCGCCCAATGCCCTCGCCATTACTGCCCAGTGCAGCTATTTTGATTTCATACGTTTTATTCTTCTCTACAGGAATCATCATTTACTCCTTCTATTTCTGTTTCCGAAAACTGACAGACCGTTCCGTTGCAGACGCAGGGGCGGCAATGGGCAAAGCTCGGCTTCGGCTCTGCAATTCCATCCCGAAGCATCTGCCGCATTTCCTGCACGGTCTTCAGCACCTCCCTGCGGACGCGCGCCGTATTCTTGATTTCAAACATATAATCCCGATACACGAGCCGCCCATAGGCAGGTCTTTTGCCATAGACATCCTCCAGAATCAGGAAATACGCCGCAAGCTGCAAAAAATCGCCGTGGTGTGGCTCCTCCGCCTCACCGATGCAGCCGCTTTTCAGCTCCACGGGAACGATACGCCCCAGAAGCCGACTGCAAAAGACATAATCGGGTCTGCCCTGCAAATCGTATTTCGCGGAATACAGCAGTCTGCCGAAATCCTTGTTTTTATCCTGCTTTCGGTCGGCATACAGGAGCGCATAGCCGGGGATATCATCCCTTGCGGTCAGCTTTTTTAACGCAGGTCTGCCATGCCTGATGCACAAAAGCACCGCCAACAGCACTGCCACGCAGAGCAGCACCAAATCCGCCGTACCGAAGCCGTTTCCGATTGTTTTAACCCATTCCACTGTATTTCACCCATACATATCCGCCGAAGGCCGCCGCCGCAAACAGCAGAACGGCGAGCTTCCAAGCCATCCGCCGCAGACGCAGCAGAAAATAGCTCCTCTGATGATAGCCCTCGCCCTTACGGAAGTTGGCACTCAGACTATCCTCTAAATGCAGGCGTGCGTTTCTCTCTGCATAAAGCCGCCGCAGCTCCGCCCTGCCGTAGAGCCGTTCATAATACCACTGATACGGGCAGTAGTCATATTTATTGATTTCGTGCGCGGATATGGTTTCTCTTTCTATCATTTGTAATCACTCTTACGAATATTTCTGGCAAGCATACGGTGATACCCTGCCCAGCTGCCCTGTGTGTTGTCTGCGGCAAGCATTTCCTCGAACATCTTCGTTTTTGCGTCCATGTTGTCTGCGCAGTGCAAAATAAACGCCTCGATGGTTTCCGGCACCTTGGGAGAGCCATATTCCAGTTCGCCGTGGTGGGAAAGGATGCAGTGCATCAGCAGCATGACAAGCTTTTGCGGAAAGCCCTCGATTTTCGCCGCGGTATCCCGAATCAGCTCCGCCCCGATGAAGATATGTCCCAGAAGCTGCCCCTCGTCGGTATAATCGTTTTCGGGGAAATCGGAAAGCTCCATAATCTTCCCGACATCATGCAGCATGGCGCAGGCAACGAGAATATCTCTATCCACAAATTCATAGCGCGGTGCCATAAAATCGCAGATTTGCGTGACGGAAAGCGTATGCTCCACCAGACCGCCGCGGAAGCTGTGGTGCATGGTTTTTGCCGCGGAATGATATTTAAAATCCTTGCTGATGACAGGGTGTCTGAGGAAGATTTCCTCCAACAGCTTCTTGATATAGGGGCTTTGTATGGTTTTGATATACGCCAGCAGCTGTGTATACATTTCGTCAATATTTTTATCCGTACTGGGGATAAAATCCGCAGGGTCATATTCACCCTCACGGCTGCGGCGAATCCGCTTGACGTTTAACTGCAATTCGTTATTAAATGTCGTTACAAACGCATCCACCTTGATAAAATCATTTTCCTGAAAGCTCTGGATATCCTTATTCATATCCCAGACCTTCGCATCCACAATGCCTGTTTTATCCTGCAATTTTAAGGAAAGATAGGTCTTTCCGTTGCGGGATTTCATGCTTGCTCTGGATTTGCAAAGGTAATGCTCAATGACATTTTCGCCCTCTCTCAGTTCCTTGATATATTTCATGCCAATCCTCCGTTTCTATCCTTGCGGCACGCAAATTTACATAAATCACCCATTTTAGATTACCCTTCATTATACTATACTTTTACCGAATGTACCATTTGTTTTTTTCAACTTTTCCGACAAAGCAGCATTTTTTATCCCCTCCGCGGAACAAATAAAACCGTTTGAACGTCAAACATTTAGATAAAATTAAGCCTTGCCGTCTTGGTTTTTTCCGTCAGGCATGGTAAACTAGAAGGAAATAAGCAAAAAAAGGAGGAATCTCTATGACAAAGAAATATCTTTGCGGTGTGGTTTCCGCCGCAGTTCTGATGGGCACATGCCCTACCGCCGTTTTCGCGGCAGATTTGGAAAAGCCCCTTGATTTCCGCAGCATGACAGAGGATGCAGCGGATACGAACGCAGGCTGGGCTTGGGATGCAAGCAGCCAAACGCTGACCGTTGAAAACCTTTCCCTCACCGTTCCGCAGGGGAAGCTGGAGGAGCGCGCGGCAATTTATCTGCCCGATGAAAGCACGGTGCGTGTCAAGGGCAGCAATAACAGCCTGAACACCCTTTCCTATCATTGCGACGGGATTTACTGCGAGGGCGAGCTGACCTTCGAGGGCAAGGGAAAGCTGAAAATCGTGACGGACAGCTATTCCGCCAGTGCGATTTATGCAAAGCAGGGTCCTGTTACCTTCTATGACAGCGTAGAAATTGCGACAGACCCCGATGGGCATGTCATTTATATCGAAAAGGCGAAGGGCAAAAACCCCATCATCAGCGTACAGGATGACGCAAAGGTGACCTTCCCGAAGGACAACGCCAATAAAAACAGCATTCTCGTAACCAAAAATTCTTCCACCAAGCAGGGGGAAAACTGGTTCGATTATGCCGAAGCCTATGACGAATTTGACGATACCATTGAGCTGGTCGCAAAAAATAAGGTGAAGAAGGACGATAAAACGGACGAGAAGAAGGACGAAACCAAGACAGACGAAACCAAAACAGACGAAACCAAAACCACAAATACCTATCAGCTGACCATCGGCAAGGCGGATATTCTGAAAAACGGCGCAGTTTCCCATACCGCAGACGTTGCCCCCTATATCAAAAACGGCTACACCATGCTGCCCCTGCGCGCACTGCTTGCGGTTTCCAATCCTGCACAGGAGGTAAAATGGAGCGCAACGGAAAACGCAGCCTATACCTTCGTGAATGATAAGCTGACGATGCTTACCCCCAATGCAGCAACGTATAAAAAGGGCACCGAAACCATCCAGCTTTCCACTCCTGCGGAGCTGAAGGACGGCAGATTGTTCGTTTCCCTCAGAGATTGGATGAGCATAATGGAAATCGAAGGCACACAGCTTGACTGGAACAGCGCAACAAAAACCGTTACATTAAAATATTAAGGAGATATCATGAAACAGGTAACCTTTACCCCCTTCCCTGCCGATTGGGCAAGGAGCAGTCATTTTCAATATTACACCAAGGGCTTTGTCAAATCCGTCAACAGCATGACGGTGCGGATAGATGTGACGCATTTTCTGGCAGAGGTGAAGCGGCGCAATCTGAAATTTTTCCCTGCCTTTGCCGCCCTGACGGGACAGGTTATTGCGTCCATCCCCGAAATGTGTACCGCTGTGGACGAGAACGGCACCCCCGGCTATTATTCCTACCTCAACCCGAATTTCACCATCTTCCACGAGGATGACAAGACCTTTTCGGATGTCTGGAGCGAATATGATGCAGATTTTGACACCTTTTATCGAAATCTGGTCGCAGACGCGGAGCAGTATCATGATAAAAAGGGCATCAAGGTGAAGGAGGGACAGCCTGCGAATTTCTTCTGCATCTCCTGCGTGCCATGGCTCGATTATACGGCGTATTGCCCCGTTAATTACGGCGGCGCGCCCAATCTTTTCCCGCTTCTCACCTTCGGGAAATATACCGAGGCGGACGGCGCATTTACCCTCCCCCTCACGCTTACCATCAGCCACGCCTGCATGGACGGCTACCATCTTTCCCTATTCTTCCACACATTGCAGCAGCAGCTGAATTGCTTTTAAGAGGGGGGATATTTATGAAAATCGCAGTCAGTGCCTGTCTTTTGGGGCGAAATTGCAAATATAACGGCGGCAACAACCGCAGTCAGGCGGTTCTGGATTTCCTCAAGGGGCATGTGGTTATCCCCGTCTGTCCGGAGGTGACGGGCGGTCTGCCTGTGCCCCGTGTGCCTGTGGAGCTGCAAAATGGGCGTGCCATCAACAAAAACGGCGAGGATGTGACCGCATATTTCCGCCGCGGCGTGGAGCAGACCATGGTGCGCCTTTCGGCAGAGGAAATCGACCTTGCCATACTACAGCCGCGCAGTCCCTCCTGCGGATGCAGAGAGATTTACGACGGCTCCTTTTCCGGAAAAAAGATTTCCGGCAAGGGGCTGTTTGCCCAAGCCCTTGCGGATGCAGGGATTCCGCTGCAATCCGCAGAGGAAATCGAAAACATATAAAAAGAAGCGAAGGAAGCTCCCTTTTGGGGAATACTCCTTCGCTTTTTTGTTTCTTTTTTTATGCTTACAGCACCTTTGCCAGGAACTGCTGCAGGCGTTCACTTTTGGGATTTTCAAAAATATCCTTGGGGCTGCCCTCCTCGACCTGCTTGCCGTCCGCCATGAACATCACGCGTGTGCCGACCTCTTTTGCGAAGCCCATTTCATGCGTTACCACAACCATCGTCATGCTATCATTCGCCAGCTGCTTCATAACATCCAGCACCTCGCCGACCATTTCGGGGTCAAGCGCGGAGGTGGGCTCGTCAAACAGCATCACCTCAGGCTCCATGCAAAGCGCACGCACAATGGCGATACGCTGCTTCTGTCCGCCCGAAAGCTGAGAGGGGTACGCATTCGCTCTGTCCTCCAAGCCAACACGCTTGAGCAGTTCCATAGCCTTTTCTGTTGCCTCTGCCTCGCTCTTTTTCAGCAGCTTCATGGGTGCAATCGTCATGTTTTTCAAAATCGTCATGTGGGGGAAAAGGTTAAAATGCTGGAACACCATCCCCATTTTCTGCCTGTGGATATTGATGTTTGTTTTTTCATCCGTAATATCCGTCCCCTCAAAGAGGATATGTCCGCCTGTCGGCACCTCCAGAAGGTTCAGACAGCGCAGGAAGGTGGATTTGCCGGAGCCGGAGGGCCCGATGACAACAACAACCTCGCCCTTTTTGATTTCCGTATTGATGCCGTCCAGTGCCTTAATCGCACCGCCCTTATAATATTTCTGTAAATTTTCAACCTTAATCAGTGTTTCCTTAGCGCTCACTGTCTCTCAGCCTCCTTTCCAGAATCCCAACCAGCCATGTGAAGAACATTACCATCACCAGATAAATCACCGCAACGCCAATCAGCGGCATGAATGCCTGGAAGGTACGGCTGCGGATGATATCGCCGCCCTTTGTCAGGTCTACCAGACCAACGTAGCCGGCAACAGAGGTTTCCTTCAGCAGCACAATAAATTCATTTGCCAGTGCAGGCAGTACGTTTTTGAACGCCTGCGGAATGATGATATAGCGCATGGTCTGCACATAATTGAAGCCAAGGCTGCGCCCTGCCTCAAACTGCCCCTCATCAATGGACATAATGCCGCTGCGGAAGATTTCCGCAACATACGCCGCGGAGTTGAAGCCGAACGCCAGCACCGCAACCAGCACCTTATTATTGGAGGATACCAGAACGATGAAATACATAATCATCAGCTGTACCACCACAGGTGTCCCACGGATGACGGTCAGATAAATCTTACAGATGAAATTCAGCAGAACCACAATAAATTTACTGAAGCCGCGCATCGAGCTTTTGTTTTTATCGTATGTAGAGCGAACGATTGCGATAATCACGCCAAGCGCAATGCCCAGAAGCACCGCAAAAAAGGTTACCTCAAGCGTAACCTTGAGCCCGTCCACAATGTAGTGCCAACGCCCGTCATCAATAAAGTTGAATATGAATTTCTCTTTCAGGCTCATTCCAAAAATTCCTCCCTTGCATTTCCTGTAACCATAAAACAGGGGTGACGTTTTTTTGTCACCCCTGAAAGCCTTTCACCTTGAAATTATTCAGCGCTGATGTATTTATCAATGATTTTCTGAATCGTGCCGTCTGCTGTCAGCTCAGCCAGTGCTGTGTTGATTTTTTCTGTCAGAGGGCTGTTCTTCGGCAGGCAGATTGCATAATCCTCTACTGCATATTCTGTATCCAGAATTTTCAGACCTTCATTTGCCGCAACGAAGGATTTTGCAGGGTTGTTATCGATAACAACGCAGTCGATTTTGCCCTGTGTCAGCGCAAGAACTGCGTCTGCGCCCTTCTGGAAGCGTTCTACCTTACCCAGACCTGCGCCTTCGATGTCATCTGTTGTATACAGGTCACCGGTTGTACCTGTCTGTACGCCGATTTTATGAGAAGCGCCCTCTGCGAACAGATCATCCACAGATGTGATATCGGAGCCTTCCTTTACGATGATTGCCTGTACGCCTGTTGCGTAGGTATCGGAGAAGTCTACGCTTTTCAGACGATCCGGTGTAACTGTCATGCCTGCCATACCCATGCTTGCCTTGCCGCTTGTTACCGCAGGAATGATGGAATCAAATTCCATATCCTCGATTTTGAAATCCATGCCCAGCTTATCTGCCAGTGCCTGACCGATTTCCGCATCGATACCGACAATATCCTGACCTTCGTAATATTCATACGGGGGGAATGTTGCGTTTGTTGCCATAACCAGTGTTTCCTTCTTTGCATCTGCGCTGTCATCTGTTGCCGCATCGCCGCCGCAGCCTGCCAGAGAAGTCATCATTGCAAATACCATTGTTGTAGCCAGAAGGCCCTTCATAAATTTCTTCATTGTCCTCTTCCTCCTAAAAATGATTTTCTTCTGTAATATTTGATATTGGAATTATACTATTTAAGTGCATAAAATACAATAATCATTTTTCACAATAAATTATTTTTTTCTCTTCCCTTTTTATAAAATATATACAGAACCGCAATATTTTCAAGGGAAACAACCGTTTCTGTCTGCGGCTTTTGCAGGATGCAGCATAAAATGCAATATAAAAAAATGTATAAAATGCTGCATAAAATCATTTTATTCATTTTTATTCAATGCACCCTTTTAATGCACATTCTTATTGATAAACTCCGGCTCTACCTTGGAATACATAATCTTCTGCTCGGTATACAGCCCGTAATAGCCGGAAAGCATGTAGCTGACCGCACAGCAGAGTGCATAATATGCCATTCCATGAAAGCCGAACACCTCAATGCAGAGCATGATGGACGCAAGCGGGCAATTCGTTACGCCGCAGAATACCGCCGCCATGCCGAGCGAAGCCGCAAACGGCGCGGAAAGCCCAAGCAATGGCCCTGCCACACAGCCGAAGGTTGCCCCGATGAAGAAGGAGGGCACAATTTCGCCGCCCTTAAAGCCTGCGCCTAAGGTCAGCGCGGTAAAAAGAATCTTGAGCAGAAATGCCTCCGCCTTCGCATCCCCCTGCAATGCCTGCGTGATGATATTCATGCCTGCGCCGTTGTAATCCCTGCACCCGACAAGATAGGTTGCCGCAATGACGATGCAGCCGCCGCAAAACACACGCACAAAGGGATTTTTGAATATCCTGCGATATGCACCCCCGATATGCTCCATCACAATGCAGAACAGCACACTCAGTATCGCGCAGAGCACGCCAAGCACCGCCGCCCGAAAGCAGTTTTCCAAGCCGACCGCTGCAGGAATATGTGCGATGGAAAAGGTAGTCGGCGCAATCCCGACAGCCTGCGAAAGCCCTGCCGCAACGAGTGCCGAAATGATGCACGGCACAATGGCGGAATAGTGCATGACCCCAACGGTGATAACCTCCATCGCGAAGATAACAGAGGTCAGCGGTGTGCCGAAAAGTGCCGCAAAGCCTGCCGCCATGCCGCACATCGTCATGATGCGCCCCTCCCGCTCATTCAGCTGAAATATCCGCCCGAAGCTGGAGGCAATGCTGCCGCCCAGCTGGAGTGCCGCGCCCTCTCTGCCTGCCGAGCCGCCTAAAAGATGCGTCACAACGGTGCTGAAAAAAATCAGCGGTGCAGTTCTTAGCGTCACAGCTTCATTTGCACGCACCGCAACCAGAATAAAATTCGTTCCTCTGTCCTTCTCCTGCCCTGCCAGACGGTAGGCAAGCACAATCGCCAGACCGCCGAAGGGCAGCAGCCAGAGCAGCATTGGGTGCGCAGTGCGAAATTCCGTTGCCCATTCCAGTGCAAGGTGGAACGCAATCCCCACCAGCCCAATCACAAAGCCGATGCAGATGCCGCCGCAGCTCCACATCACGAAATGCGCAAAATTGTTTTCGCTCACATCAAAATGCTTCTGATATTTTTTATAAAACGCGTTAATCACAGCGTATCCACCTCATTTTCCTCCTCCTCGTCCTCCTCCCACAGAGGAATACTTACGATTGCCTTGAATAAATCGCCATCCACCTGAATCCCGAAGGTGCCGCCCTGTATTTCCGCAAGGCTCTGCGTGATGGAAAGCCCCAGACCGCTCCCCTCCGTGGTGCGGGAGGCATCGCCGCGCACAAAGCGCTCCGTCAGTCTGGTTTCGTCAAAATCAATCGGCGTTGCGGAAATGTTTTTCATAACCAGCACGCCGTAGCCGTCCATTTTGAAAATATCCACATAGATACGGGAATTGCGCATGGCGTATTTTATCACATTGGACAGCAGATTTTCCAGTATCCGCCACATGTGTCCGCCGTCCGCATCAATAAAGACAGGATCGTCACAGCTGAGCTTAAACGTCAGCCCTGCCGCATTTGTTTTATCCTCCAGCTCGCCCATCGCCTGTAGGGTCAGCTGCTTATAATCCACGCGCATTTTCGCAACGGCCAGATTGCCGCTGGAGGCCTTGCTCGCCTCAATCAAATCCTCAATCAGGTGCTTTAATCGGTAGGATTTTTCATACAGCACGGCAATAAAGCCCTTCGCACGCTCGTTTTTAAGGTCTTCGTGCTTCAAAAGCTCCACATAGGAAATGATGGAGGTCAGCGGCGTTTTCAAATCATGCGAAACATTCGTAATCAGCTCCGCCTTCATCCGCTCGCCCTTCACGGCATCATCCACGGCATTTTTGAAGCCCTCCTGAATATTCGCCACATCCTCCGCAAAATTTAGGAACGAGGGCGAAATCTTATTCAAATCTAATTGATAGGAAAAGTTCCCCTTTGCGCTTTCCTTCACGGAAATCATAATCTCCTTCAAGGAACGCAGTGCGCGCACAAACCAATACATGCAAAGCCCATTGAAGCACACAAGCACCACGCCTGCCAGAACCGCCAGCTCCGCGTAGCCGTAATACGGTGCCATCACCATTACGCCCATGATGACGCAGTTGCCCAGCGCATAGCAAAGCATGACAATCACCATCCAGCCGCGGAAGGTGCTGCCTGTGAAAAGCTCGCTCATCCTGCGGATGGAAACGGAAATCCATGTATTGCGGAAAAAGCTTTTATTTTTCAGCTGCCTTGCAACGGAAAGCAGATAATTCAGCAGAATTGCCGCCGTCACCAGATACAGCACGCCCAGAATGGTCGCGAAAACGTAATTCCAGAACAGCACCGCTCCCTGCCTTATGGTATCCACAAGGGTATGCGCCGTAAAGCCTGCAATACAGCCAAAAAATGCCACCAGAAGGAAATGCACCTCGTTATACAGACGGTCTACCATGCCAAGCTGAATTTTGCCGCGCCGCTCCGTCTGCCCTGTCACCCGCACCAAATAGATGACGGAAAGCAGCATCCCCAGAAGGGAAACCGCCGAAACACAGGAAAGAATCGGGATGCTCTTTTTTGCGAAGCCGAAGCCCTGCCACAGGTCGTAAAATTCATCCCCCGGCAGCAGAGGGTCACGAATCGCGCCGTAAAATTTGAAATTGCTTTTTTCCAGAACAGGATTCTCGTAGGTATCAAAATAATACGGATTTTCGCCCAGATGGTCACTGCTGAAGCCCGCGGAAAGCACAAGCGTGCGCGCCTCCTGGCTGATTTCGCCCTTCGCGGCATTGCCGCCGACAACATTGCCGTTTTCATCCTCTACATAATATAGGAAGTTTCTGACCCCTGCCAGATAGCGGATGCAGTTTTTATATTCATCCAGCTGTCTCTGGATATACATTTTATAATAAGCAGGCAGACGGCTTTCCACCAGATTCCGATATTCCTCCAAATTTCCTTGCAGGCTTTCGGGAATCTCCCCATGCAGAAGCAGCCCGTCATAGGCGGCATTGATTTCCGTATTGCCTGTAATAATGCCGTCGATAATGCCGTAATAGCGCTTGAAGCCGTTCAGCAGGTCATTGCGGTCAACCGCTGCGCCCTTGGAAACGCGGTCTTCACTCTGATAATAAATATCCGCCTGCACCGCTCGGTCAAGCGTACGGCTGAAGGCCTCGCGGAATTCCTCCGTATCATAGACCGTATCCGCATTGATGACATCCCAGCTCCAGTTTCTGGAAATATTCACGCCCACAATGCCGCAGAAGAAAATCGACACCGCAAAGGTGAAAAACAGAAACACCGCAATTCCCTTATATCTCAGTCGATACAGCTTAGATTTTTTCGATTTTGTAGCCAATCCCCCACACCACCTTCAGATATCTTGGTTCCTTCGGGTTAATTTCGATTTTCTCCCGAATCCGCCGAATATGTACGGAAACGGTATTTTCCGGCGAAAAGGAGGATTCATTCCAGACCCTTTCGTAAATCTCATCAATCGAAAATACCTTCCCTGCGTTTTCCATCAGCAGCTGCAAAATGCCGTATTCCGTCGCCGTCATCTTCACCAGCTTGCCATTTACGCGCACCTCCTTCGCGTCCTTATCCAGCTCCACATCCCCGATACGAATCACGTTATTCTTCTCGGCAATGCTGCCCAAGGAGGTATAGCGGCGCATCATGCTTTTCACGCGCGCCAGAAGCTCCAGCGGGTTGAACGGCTTGGTAATATAATCATCCGCGCCGAAATTCAGCCCCAGTACCTTATCCGTATCCTCGGATTTTGCGGAAAGCATCAGAATGGGAATATTGCAGATTTCCCTGATTTTCACCGTTGCTTGTAGCCCATCCAGCTGCGGCATCATAATATCCAGTATAATCAGATGGATTTCGTTTTCCTCCAACGCCTTCAATGCCTCCAAGCCGTTATACGCCTTGATGACACGATAGCCTTCCTGCTTCAGATATATTTCTATCGCATCCACAATACTGTGGTCATCATCACAAACCAGAATGTTAAATTCTTCCATTTCCTATGTCTCCTTTACACATTTTTTATAGCATATCACGTTTTTCCGACAAAAAAAACTGCTTTCTCTTACGATTTCTTTAAGGTTCGGAAAAAATACGCCCCAAAGCCGCGCAGAATTTGCACAAATAAAAAAACTTCCGCTTTTCCCAAAAAAGCTGTTGACAAAACCCCTCTCCTGCGATATACTAATTTTCGTTGCGGGTCATTAGCTCAGTTGGTAGAGCACTGGACTTTTAATCCAGGTGTCCCGGGTTCGAGTCCCGGATGACTCATTTCAGACCGAGGTTTTCGCTTCGGTCTTTTTTATTTTCCTTTTATGCAAAAAATCCCCGAACCCAAGCGTTCTGCTTGAAATTCGGGGTTATTTTTATGCTGTATACAAAGGGGTTATTCCATCTCGCCCTTCGCAATCGCTTCCTTTTTCGCTTTTGCGGTCGCCTGCTTCTTGGCTTTTTTCTCGCCTGCGGTAACCTCCTTCATTTTTTCCAGCTCAGGAAATTCGCGTTCCATATTCACGCCTGCCATATCATAGCCGCGAATCCCTTCCATTGGGTTATCCGTCAGCGCAAGGCGGCTGAAATCGTTCACTCGCTGAATCCCTCTCTGGTCATGAAAGATGGACGCTGCGCCGTTTGTGCAGCCACCCTTGCACGCCATGCCTTCAATGAGGTTTTCCTCCAATCTGCCGAAGGATGCCAGCTTCATGGTTTTGATACATTCCTCAATGCCGCTGCAGCGGATGGGGTTGATTTCCGTTTCAATTCCCTCCAGCTTTGCCACACGGCGCACGCTTTCCGCCACGCCGCCCGTTCTTGCAAAAATCCGTCCGTAGGAGGAGGGCTCCCCTGCGGTAATCTCCGGCATTTCCGCCAGCTCCAATCCTCTTGCGTCAAGGATGGCACGCAGCTCCTCAAACGTCAGCACATAATCCACTGCGCCCTTTACGTCATCCTGCTTGATTTCGACCTTTTTCGCCGTGCAGGGCCCGATAAAGACGATACGCGCCTTTCTATCCTTCGCGCGGATGGCTCTTGCCATGGCAATCATGGGAGAAACCACGGTGGACACATGATCCATATATTCGGGGTGATTTTTTCTTACATATTCCACAAAGGCAGGACAGCAGGAGGTTGTTTTCCATTTCTTTTCCTCAATGGTTTCCACAAATTCCTTCGCTTCCTCAACGGAAACCATATCACCGGCAATCGCCGCCTCAACCACATCATAGAAGCCAAGCTCCTTAATGCCGGCAAACACCTGCCCAACCTTGATGCCCGTATACTGGCTGGCAACCGCAGGCGCAACCACCGCATAAACGTGATAGCTTGTGTTGTTCCAGGAATCGCGCAGAAGATTCAGCACGTTCATAACAAAGGATTTATCCACAATCGCACCAAAGGGGCACTGCTGCACGCAGGCACCGCAGGAAATACATTTATCATGGTCAATCATCGCTTTTCTGTTTTCATCCATCTTGACCGCATTGACGGAGCAGGCACGCATGCACGGACGCATGACCTCACTGATGGCACCAAAGGGACAGACCTGCTTGCAGCGTCCACATTCGATACACATTTCCTGATTGATGTATGCTCTGTGGTTTACAATGGAAATGGCGTGCCTCGGACAATTCTCCTGACATTTATGCCCCAGACAGCCGCGGCAGGAATCGCTGACCACGAAACGGTCAATCGGACATTCGTCACAGGCGGAATCCAGCACGTTGATTACACGGTCGCCCTCTGTCGGCTCCAGAACCAGACGCACACGGTCCTCAATAATATGGCGCTCCTTATAAATACAGCAGCGGAAGGATGCCTTTGGCCCCGGAATAATCGCTTCCGCAATCTCCTTTTCCATATTGATTTCCTTATCCAGCTCCCCATTGAAGAAGCGGCTCGCGCATTCCCTGTTTACCAGATATTTGATATACTGTACATTACTTTCAAACTTGCTCATAACCTTCACCTTTTTTTCTAATATACTACCCAACAAAAGCGCACGTCCAAAAGGTGTACCCTGATATGCGGAACCATACGCTCATTTCCCCTAAAATTGCTCCTCATATTCTCACTCTCGCTATCATTCTAGCACAACCTTATTTCGCATGCAAGATAATGTATACAGAAAACCAACCAAAGATTTCCACCTCCTTTCCCCTGTTTTTTATGCTTTTCCGATGGGTCGGCATGCCGGTTACTTTGTCTAATTCGCCCATTTTTTCACCGGAGACAGAACCCCCTCCCCATGCGTTTTCACTCCACGAAAAAAACCCCTCTCCTGAGGAAAACAGAGAAGGGGTTTTCAGTATGTTTTTCGTATATTCAATTTATTGAATATGGCATGGAAATCTCAATGCTTGTCCCATTTCCGATTTCACTCTCGATAAAAATTTTTCCGTTATGCAGTGCCGCACCATGTTTGACAATAGAAAGCCCTAAGCCTGTGCCGCCGTTTTCCGCAGAGCGGCTTGCGTCCACACGGTAGAATCTCTCGAAAATCCGCCCCTGCTCCTCCTTCGCAATGCCGATGCCCGTATCCCTTACGGTAAGGGAAATCCTGTCCGCCTTCTGCTTCAGGGTGACAAAAACCGCGCCGCCCTCCTTGTTATAGCGAATGGCATTATCGCAGAGATTGTATATCATTTCGGAAAGCACCTGTTTCACGCCGCGAAACAGAATCGGTTCGGTCTCCGCCGAAAGGGTTACGCGCTTCCTTTCCGCTGCAGGCTGTAAGCGTTCGCATGCCTCCTGCACCAGTGCATCCAGTTCGACCTCCTCCTCGCAGAGGCTCGTGTCCTTTTCGTCCAGCTTGGAAAGCTTGATGATATCCTGCACAAGCGCAATCAGCCGCTGCGCCTCGTTATAAATCTTTTCTGCGAATTTTCCCATATCCGCAGGCGGCACCATGCCGTTTTTCATAATCTCCGCAAAGCCGGAAATCGAGGTCAGCGGTGTTTTCAGCTCATGGGAAACATTGGCGGTAAATTCGCGCCGAAGCTGCTCGCGCTCCTCCTTTTCCGTTGCATCCAGAAGCACCAGAATCATGCCGGCAACCTCCTCCTCCCGAAAAACGGGGTTTGCGAAAATCTGGCAGATTCTGCCGTTTGCCTCCAGCCGCTCCTCTCGGTGCTCCCCTGCCAGCGCGCCCTCCACACTGCGGCGCACAGCGGCACTGCGGTTCAGAGAAAAAATATTTTCGCCCTCCGTTACGGCATCCACACCCAGAAGCGTTTTCGCCGCGGCGTTATAGGAAAGAATATCCCCCTCGCCATCCATCACAAGCAGACCCTCCTGCATATTCGAGGTAATCGTATCGAATTCCTCCTTTCTGCGCTTCAGCTCTGCCATCTGGCGGTGGATTTCCCGATTCTGCACGGCAATTCGCCGCAAAAGCGGGGTCAGCTCCTCATAAACCTCCGCCTGTTCGGGATGCTCCAAATCAATCTCATTGATGGGGCTTGTGATATTTTTTGCCGTGCGGAAGGCAAGAAAAACGGAAACCGCCATCATCATTGCCAGAATCAGCACCAACGGAAATGCCATCGTCAGAAATACCGCCACCACACTCATCGTTTCCACGGAAAGCCGCAGAATCGTCCCATCTGTCAGTCGTTCCGCATGGTAAAGCGTCTGTCCGGAAAGCGTTGCGGAAATGCGCTTGCTGTTGCCCTCGCCGCTTTGCATGGCCTCCTTTATTTCCTCACGGTCGCTGTGGTTCTCCATTTCGGATGCATCCGCGGAGGAATCATACAGCACTGTCCCATCTGCATCAACCCAAGTGATTCTCGTTTCTGCGTCCTTGATTTTCTCCAGATACCGCACGCCGTCCGTTTCAATGCCACAGGCAATATATTCTGTCTCTCTTTGCAGCTTTTCTGTCGTTTCCTCCGCGGAAAACTGATACATCATCCCCATGGTCAGCAGGGAAACGGCAAGCATAACTGCCGCCGCCACCAGAAAAATTGCCCGAAAAATACGATTCGTCATATATTTCCACCTACTTTATAGCCTACCCCGCGCACCGTTTCGATATATTCACCACATTCCCCTAGCTTCTGCCGCAGGGTACGAATATGCACATCCACAGTACGGTTTTCTCCATCAAAGCCATAGCCCCAGATGCGGTTTAAAAGCTGGTCTCTCGTCAGCACGCGTCCCTTGTTTTCCAGAAGCAGACAAAGCAAATCAAATTCCTTGAGCGTCAGCGTAACCTCCTGCCCTGCCGCATATACCTCGTGCCTTGTTTTATTCACGGAAAGCGTGCCAAGGCGATAGACCTCCTCGCTCTCTGCCTGCTCCGTGCGGCGCAAAAGTGCCTTCACTCTTGCCAGCAGCTCCATCATGCCGAAGGGCTTCGCCACATAATCATCCGCGCCGCTGTCCAATCCCAGCACCTTATCATATTCACTGCTTTTTGCCGTCAGAAGCAAAATCGGGAGCTTTGCCGTTTCGGGTGCCTGTCTCAGCTTCTTCAAGATACTGATGCCGTCCTCCTCCGGCAGCATCAGGTCAAGCAAAACCAAATCCGGTCGTCTTTCGGCGCAGGCGCGCCAAAAAGCAGAAGGTCTCTCAAAGCCTTCCGCCTCAAATCCCGCACTGTGCAGCGTATACGCCACCAGCTCACGGATACTGTTGTCATCTTCTACCAAATAAATCAGCATGGGATCTCCTCCACCTCAAATCAAAGATTGTTCGTTAATCATCAGCTTAAATTGCAGTCCCAGCTTTTCTGCCGCCTTGCGGCACAGCACCATTCGTTCCAGAAAGATTTCAAAATAATCCATCACAGAGCCATAATGCGTATCAACCGATAATTTCAGCTTAATCAGGCTATGCTCACGGTTGATTTTCAAAAGGGACTTTTCTACAGAGTAATTGACTCTGTCATGGATGTCAAAGGTTTTTTTCTCAGGATTGCGCACACGGCTGCGGCGCACGTCGCTTTTATCCGCCAGAATCAGCGCTGCCGCAATGGCATTGACGGGTACGCCCGTCCCTTCATCATGGTTGCCGATGGCGGCTACAATCGTCGCAATATCCGCCGCAGGCATATCCATCCTGTCCAGAATACGGAACGCCATCACTGCGCCGCTCTGCGAATGCTCCGCACGGTTGACCAGATTGCCGATATCGTGCAGATATGCCGCAATCATGCCCAGCTCCACCGCATGTGCGGAAAACCCAAGCGTTTCCAGAATATATTTCACCGATTCCGCTACCTTCGTCACATGCGCAAAGGAATGTTCCGTAAAGCCAAGCGCCGCAAGGGCTTCATCCGCACTTTGGATATAGGTGCGGATGTCCTCATTCTTTCGTATTTCCTCGTAGGTAATCATGCACGTTCCTCCTCCGCGATAACATGCTGCCCCGTAATGGAGAATTCTACCCACTCTGCAATATTTGTTGCATGGTCGCCGATGCGTTCCAGATATTTTGCAATCATCAGAAGGTCAATGCAGAATTCGCCATTTTCCCGATTTTCGAGAATCAGCCGAATCAGTTCCTCCTTCACCTTATCAAACAGACCATCCACCACATCATCATACTGCATAACAGAACGCGCCAGTGTCAAGTCCTTTTTCACAAAGGATTCCACTGCATCCGTTACCATCTTCACCGCCGCACGCGCCATTTCCTGAATATGCAGCTTGCTCTGCGTATCCTGTGCGCCGAGCGTTAGCATGATTTCCGCAATATCCCCTGCCTGATCACCGATACGCTCCATATCGGAAATCATTTTCAGGGCGGAGGAAATCGTCCGCAAATCCCTTGCTACCGGCTGCTGCTGCAAAAGCAGGCGCATGCAGAAGGTTTCAATATCACGCTCCATGTGGTCAATCTCGTTATCCTTTTCAAAGACCATCTGCACCACCGTGCGGTCATATTTCATCAGGGCAGAAACAGAAGCCGTAATTGCTTCCTCGCATAATGCCCCCATTTTAATCAGCTCTACATTTAATTGCTCCAGCTGAGCATCAAAACGACTGCGTACCATAGCTTAACCAAACCTCCCCGTAATATAGTCCTCTGTTCTCTTGTCTCTCGGAATGGAGAACAGCTGCTCCGTATTATCATACTCCACAACCTCGCCCAGCAGGAAGAAGGCGGTGTTATCCGAAATACGGGTTGCCTGCTGCATATTATGCGTTACCATAATAATGGTGTAATCCTCCTTTAGCTTCAACGCCAGCTCCTCAATACGAGAGGTGGAAATAGGGTCAAGGGCGGAGGTCGGCTCATCCATCAGAAGCACCTCCGGCTGCACCGCCAAGGCTCTGGCAATGCAAAGCCGCTGCTGCTGCCCGCCGCTCATGCCGAGGGCGTTCTTTTTCAGTCTGTCCTTCACCTCATCCCAGATGGCGGCATCGCGCAGTGCCTTTTCCACAATCTCATCCAGCTTTACCTTGGAACGGATGCCATGCGTTCTCGGCCCATAGGCAATGTTATCATAAATGCTCATCGGAAACGGGTTCGGCTTCTGGAACACCATGCCGACTCTGCGCCGCAGCAAATTCACATCCATGCCCTTATAGATATCCTCGCCATCCAGAAGCACCTGCCCTGTGATGCGGCAGCCCTCAATCAAATCATTCATACGGTTCAGGCTTTTGAGCAGAGTGGATTTGCCGCAGCCGGAGGGCCCGATGAATGCCGTAATTTCCTTTTCCGGCAGCTCCAGATTGATGTTTTTCAGCGCATGAAAATTACCATAATATAAATCCAGATTGGATACAGATAGCTTTGTCTGATTCATACTTTTTTCCTTTTCTTTCATTTCTCTTTTCACTTCCGTCATTTCTCTTTCACACCGGCTTTCTTTGCAGCAAAGGAGGACAATGCGTTGATGCAGACTACCAGAACCAGCAGCACAACTGCTGTGGCATACGCCTGCTCCGTATAAAGCCCTTCATTCAAGAGGGCATACATGTGTACCGCCAGCGTGCGCCCCGAGGAAAACAGCCCATCTGCCACCTGCGGCGCTGTGCCTGCGGGATAGAGCAAGGCCGCCGTTTCCCCGACGACACGCCCGATGGCAAGAATGACCCCTGCCAGAATCCCCGGCACTGCGGAGGGCAGTACAATACGAAATACGGTTCTCAGCTTCCCTGCACCAAGCCCGAAGCTGCCCTCGCGGTAGGTATCCGAAACGGAACGAAGTGCCTCCTCCGTTGTTCTTAAAATCAGCGGCAGCACCATGATGGAAAGCGTCAGCGCGCCGCCCAGAATGGAGTAGCCCCATTTCAGATAGATATTAAAAAACAGATACCCGAACAAACCAAACACGATAGATGGAATCCCTGCAAGCGTTTCTGTTGTCATGCGCACGACGGAAACAAATTTGTTGCCGCGCTTTGCATATTCCACCAGATAAATCGCGGCGAAGATACCGGCAGGCACCGAGAACAGCAGCGTCATTGCCGTAATGCTCAGGGTATTGATAATCGCGGGCATCATGGAAACATTTTCGGTATTGTAATTCCATGCAAACAGGGATGGCTTTAAATTCGGAATCCCCTTATATAAAATATAGATAATCAGAGAAATCAGCACTGCCAGTGTAATCACCGCAGAAAGCGTTACCAGTGCCGCCAGAAAAAGCGAAAACGGGTTTCTGCGATAGGCAGCCAGCCTTTCTCTCCTGCTTTGTTGATTGATTGCCTGCATCAGTCAGCCCTCCTTTTCAAAAGCGAGAAGCTCAGATTGATAATCAGGATGAATACGAACAGCACCACCGCCGTACCAAGCAGGGCTTCTCTGTGCAAATCCGTTGCATAGCCCATTTCCATAACGATATTCGCCGTCATGGTGCGGACACCGCTGAAAATGCTGTCGGGCAGAACAGGCTGATTCCCTGCAATCATGACAACCGCCATGGTTTCCCCGACGGCACGCCCGATACCAAGCACAACCCCTGCCAGAATCCCCTGCTTTGCCGCAGGCAGCACAGCGAAGAATACGCTTCTTTCATGCGTTGCCCCCAGCCCTAAGGAGCCTTCGTAATAGCTCATGGGAACGGCGCGGATATTGCTTTCCGAAACACCGATGATGGTCGGCAGAATCATAATCCCCAGCAGAATGGATGCGGTCAGAATCCCCTTGCCGCCGCCGCCAAAGAGGCTCTGCATGATGGGCACAAGCACCATCAGACCAAAAAAACCATAGACGATGGAGGGAATCCCTGCCAGAAGCTCTACCGCAGGTTTGATGATTTTATACAGCCGCTTCGGGCAGAACCACACCAGAAAAACCGCACAGAGAATGCCAAGCGGCACACCCACGATAATTGCCCCCGCGGTGACATACACACTGCCGACAATCATCGGGAAGATGCCATATATATTATTTCCGGGCTTCCATGTTTTCCCCAGAAGAAAATCCGCTACGCCAATTTTGCCAATGGCAGGCACGCCATTGGCAAACAGGAATATACAAATCAATCCAACTGCGAGAATGGATACTGCCGCAGCAGCCATGAACACCCATTTCATTACAGTTTCCTTCATTTCATTTCCCCCTTCATACTTGGGAACCTTGTTACTGTGCAGCGGACCAATCTGTCAGCTTGCCTGTGAAGATTTCCTTCACCTGTTCGCTTGTCAGATTGTCAACTGTGTTGTTGTGGTTTACCACAACTGCGATACCATCCATCGCAATCACTGTCGGGGTCAGTCCTGCCGCCAGTTCACTGTCCTTAAGCTCTCTGGATGCCATGCCAATGTCGCACATGCCTTCCATTGCAGAGGTCATGCCTGTTGTGGAATCGGACTGCTGTACCTCAATCGTTGCATTGGGGTTGATGGCAAGGTATGCCTCCTTCAGCTTTTCCATCACAGGGGTTACGGAAGAAGAACCTGCCACAACGATTTTGCCTTCTGCTTCGGTGCTTTTGAATGCACCCGTATTGCCCTGACTGATGTATCCGTTTTCCTCAACAACTGCCTGCCCATCCTCGCTCAGAATGAAGTTGATGAAATCCTGGGTCACCTCGCTGACCTCCTTGCCTGTTGCAATATTGAAGGGTCTTGCGACTGCGTAGGTGCCGTTTTTAATATTATCAGCAGATGCTTCGACCCCATCAATGGAAAGTGCCTTAACGGAATCATTCAAGGAGCCGAGGGAAACATAACCGATGGCGTTATCATTGCCTGCTACGGTTGTCATCATAACGGCTGTGCTGTTTGTGATTTCCGCTGTGTCTGTGGTGTTGTCGATTTTTTCACCTGCGTCGTTTTTTTCTTCAATGCCGAACAGCTCGATAAATGCGCCTCTTGTGCCGGAGCCATCCTCACGGGAAACAACCGTAATCGTGCCGTCTGCCGCGCCGCCCTGTGCGCTGTCGTTGCTGCCGCAGCCTGCTAACATTCCGACTGCTACTGTCATTGCCAAAGCAACTGCAAATACCTTTTTCATATTCATTTCTCTCCTTTTTTCCTGTTTTCCTTTCGTTTACAGTTAAGAGTATAGGGCAGAAAGGTTAAATGAAAAATCATACTTTTGTTAAATCTATGCAAAATCTGCAATCAATTTTTTCAATCGAAATCTTTTTTTATTTGCAATTTTAGGAACATTGACTTTTAAAAATGAACATGATAGTATGAAATCAGTTTCCGAAAAAATACAATTTCAAACGGAAATTTCCGGTAAATATAATGTAGTAATTTTTTATAGGGTGATTGCATGAGAATCAAAAGCAAAGTATGGATTGGGTCTGTTTTCTGTATTCTGAGTGCCTGTCTTTGGGGCGTTTCGGGTGCCGTTGGGCAATATCTTTTCAATCAGGCAGGCATTTCGCCGGAATGGCTCGTTTCTGCGCGCTGTCTGTTGACAGGGCTGCTGCTTCTGGTGTTTTATCAGGTGAAGCACGGCGGTGTTTTTTCCATCTGGATGGATAAGCAGGATAGAATCGGCATCATCATCTTTGCGCTGGGCGGCATGCTTTTCATGCAGTATGGCTATTTTGCCGCCATTGCCCATTCCAATGCCGCAACCGCAACCGTTCTGCAATATACCGCGCCGGTGCTGATTGTGGTCTATCTGGCATTTCGGGAGAAAAAGCTGCCGACAAAGCTGGAATGTATCGCCGTTTTCGGCTGTCTGGTCGGGACAATCCTTCTGGCAACGCATGGCAATCTGAAAAGCCTGAGCCTTTCGCCGCAGGCATTATTCTGGGGGGCGCTTTCCTCCCTTGCGCTTGCGTTTTATACGGTTTATCCTGTGCGCCTTCTGGCAAAATATGATGCAATGCTCCTGATTGGGTGGTCGATACTGGTTCTGAGCTTCGTGATGCACTTTGTGCATCCCTCGTGGGACTACGCAGGCAACTGGAACACCTCCACCGTGCTGGCAATGGTTTTCATCGTCATCTTCGGCACAACCATCCCCTATCTGATGTTCCTCAACGGCGTAAAATACATCGGGCCTACCAAGAGCAGCCTTTACGCCTCCGCAGAGCCGTTGGCATCTACCGTTGTTTCCGTTGTGTGGCTCAAGGTACATCTGGAATTTATTGATTATATCGGCTTTGTTTTCATCGTTGCGGCGGTGCTGCTGCTTTCCTTCGTGAATCCTGCACCAAAAGAAAAAGAAAATACATAAGCATTAAAATAAGCCTCCGTAATGGAGGCTTTTATTTATGCTGTTTCTGTTATTTCTGTCTGCTTTTTCTCCTGCTTCTGCACCTCCTCCTTCAAAAAGGAGAGATACACGATGCACGCAAGATAGAACACCACATAGCCGCCAAAGAGCAGAATTCCCCAGCCGCCGATGCGCTCCGTTCCCTGCACTGCGGCGTAAAGATAAAGCGTCAGCTCTGCCAGAAGCACAAGGTTTCGGCTGCGGCAAACATTCCGAATCGTTTTTTCCTCGCCACCCTCGACCATGCCGACCTCCGCCGCCGCAGTCAGTATGATATACATAAAATACATGCGGATGCAGAGAATGAAAATCCCGACATAGCCCATGATGATTTCGTAAAACGGGAGCATGCCGCCGATGTAATTCATCACAACCATTGCAACCTCATACCCAAGCATGATCTGCCCGAAGGTGCGGATACGTTCTATACCTTTCACTTTTCCCGTGAGCATTGCCACCGCGCCAAGCATGCTCATCCAGCCGACAAAATCGGGGGCAATATCGAAGCCAAAGATATAAATATCAATCAGAAACAGCAGCATTGCCGTACGGATATTGCCGAGGGCTTCACTTGTTTTCCGCTCCTGCGTTGTTGTTTCCTGTGTTATTTCCTTTTGTAGGATTGTTTCCTGCATCCAATGCACCCCCCTTCAACGGAATCGTTTCCAGTAATTCCTTGTGATTCGTATACAGCCGCACCTCGTAGGGCGTTTTCAGGCGGGCAAAGGCATCCGCCAGATTGTCGCTGTCCTCTCCTTCCGCAAAGGAAATTCTGCCGTCCCAATCTGCATCTGTACTGATAACCTCCCACACTACTCCTGTGGAGCTGCTGCCGCCATCGCCAACCATCAGGCTATCGATGCTCTCCCAATACTCGTCCTCTTTCATCTCCTGCGGACAAAGCACCGCAAGCAGTACGCTCTGTTTTTCTCTTAACGCCGTGCCTGTGTATTCCAGATAGGCGGCATGAGTCGCAGATGGCGCAAGCGTTTCATTGAACTGCATCTCCTGATTTATGCCAAGCAGACTATTCATCACATCGTTGCTGCCGAAAAGGAAGCCCCACTGCCGACAATACGCCGCATCCGCGACCCTCCAGTCACCGACCTGCCGATAACTGCCCTGCGCCATTTCCTCCTCCAGCTTATATATCCCATAGTTCACAGTGCCGTAGATATCAAAAGCCCTGCTTTCGTCTTTCAGAAGCGCAATCGACCAGTTCCCCTTCGTCTCCTCAAAAATACGGAAGTGCAGGAAATGCTGGGTGACCGATTTCTCCGCCGAAAGCTCATTGACCTGCATAATCCCGTCCATCGAGCCGTCCGCCTGCTCATCCAGCAGATAAAAATCCTCCATCTCCATGGAATCATAGAAGCGATATGTATAGTCCGCCTTTGTCCCGGAATCCAGACGGGCATGATAGGTGTCCTCCGCCGCTTTGTATTCCGCAAGCGCCCAATCCCGATAGGTGTCAAATTCCTCCTCCGGCACGGTCAGCGCAAGCTTCGCCAAATCCCGTTCCTCAAACGCCTCATAAAAAATCGAAATTGCCATTTCCGCCGAGGGAATCTCGAACAGGCGCGCATCCTCCAGTGTCAGCCGCAAGTCCTCCGCCGTTTCCACCTTGGAGGTATCGAAATATTGGGGCTGATAGGCAAAGCTGACCGAAGCAAGGCAAAGCACCACCGTAATACACGCCGTTGCAAAGGCTGCCCCCTTTGGCACACGCCCGAAATCCGCAATTCGCCCGATGCGCGTTTTGATATTCCTCGCGCCGTTCGCCATAGAGGTTGTCCCGATGCGGCTCGCACAGCGGCTGTCCGCCATATCAAGCAGGAGCATCCCGTATTCCCGTTTTTCCTCACCGCACAGCTTTTCCAATGCACGCTGGTCGCAAAGAGCCTCGCTGTCGTTGCGGATGATGCGGCACAGCCAATAAACAAACGGATTGAACCAGTTGAGCGCCTGCAACAGATGCAGCAGGAAATTCACCAATACATCATGATGCTTCAAATGCAGCATTTCATGCAGAAGTACCTTTTCATCAATCGTTTCCGCCATGCTTTCCGGCACAACCAGAATCGGGCGCACCATGCCGCAGAGAAACGGCGTTTCGATTCCCTTGCAGATACGCACGCTTTTCTGTGTGGGAAGGTCATATTTTTCCGCCGTTTTTCTGATTTTCTCCCGTAAGGAGGGCGTTGCCGCCGCCCCCTTGCGAATTTCGAGCCGCAGCCTTGCATACAGCAGTGCATCATACAGCAAAACCGCCGCCACCCCTGCCAAATAGACCGCAAATAGCCTATCCGTCAGCGACCATGCGGAAAACGGCATTTTTTTCAGCAGGGAGATTTCGCCGCCGCCCATCCCGAAGGGCGTGGATAACAGCGAATTTCGCCCCAGCTCCACCGCCGCACGCAGACGCTTCATCCCCGAAATCCAAAGTGTATTCAGCGCAAAGCCTGTCGAAAAAAGCCGCAGATTTTCGGGCAGAATGGCGCGAACCAGAAGCACCAGCCACACCAGATAATGCCACCTTGCGGAAAGCTTATCCCGAAACAGCCGCTTGAAAAGCACAAGCATCAGTCCCGTCAGCGTAATGCCGAGGGTAAAATACAGAACTGTCCATAGATTCGTCATACGTCCATCCCCTCCAGAAGCTGCTTCAGCATTGCCTTCTCCTTCTCCGTCAGCCTGCCCTCCTCCACGAACGCCGCCACCAGTTTTCCTGCCGAGCCATGATAGACCTTGTTCAGAAAGCTTTCCTCCTCCTGTCTCACACATTCCTCGCGCCCGATGACTGCCGCATACCGCTTCGGACTGCCCTCTGCCACCACCAGTCCCTTATGCTCCAGACGGCTCAGAAAGGTATACACCGTGTTTTTGTTCCACCCCTCCGTCAGGGCATCCATCACCTCGCTTTGCGTGGCTGTGCCCTTCTCCCAGAGAATTTCCATCACCTTCCATTCGCTGTCGGAAATTTTATAATCCATATCCAGTCCCCCCTTCTAGCCTACAGCTGTAGTCCTTTTCTTTTATACTACAAGTGTAGTCCGATTCTGTCAAGCAAATTTTTGTAATAAAAAAAGACCGTCGAAACGGTCTTACTCTCATCCTGCTGTGATATGTCCCTTCATCAGAAGGAAAATCAGAAACAGACAGCAGACAAACACAAGGCACCAGCCGAGGATGCCCCGCGCCCTTTTCCGAAGCTGTATGCCGTAAACGAAGGCAATGCCCGAAAACAACGCCGCAATCCACGCAAGCAGCAGTAAAATGATATATAGCACCTTTGGCAGGATAATTTCCATACGAACTCCCTTCGTCTTTTCTCTGATGGTTTCCAAGAGGTATTTTACCATAAAAGAGAGAAGAAATAAATAACCTCTGCCATAAAAAATATGTAAATAAGGCAGAGTGATTGCTCACCCTGCCCTTTTGTCAAATTTATTTATTCTGATATGCGCGGTAAAGGAACGCCACAATCTGACCGCGTGCGCAGTCCTGATCGGGGGCAAAAAGACCGCCGCCGATGCCGCTTGCAACGCCATTTTCCACAGCCCACGCAACCGCATCCGCATAATACGCATCCGCGGAAACATCGCTGAAGCCTGCCGCTTTATTCACCTTTTCGCCAAAGGCGCGATAGAGGAAGGCAACGCTCTGCGCTCTGGTGCAGACTGCATCGGGGTCAAAGGTTGTTGCGGAGGTGCCGCTGACAATCCCTTCTTCCACAGCCCATGCAACCGCCTTCGCATAATACGCATCTGCGGAAACATCAACAAAGCCGCTCATGCCCTTCGGTTCGGGAGAGCCTGCCGCACGCCACAGGAAGGTAACAATCTGCGCTCTGGTGCAGGGCAGATTTGCGCCGAAAAGGTTCTCGCCAATGCCGCCTGTCACGCCGTTTTCGCTTGCCCATTTCACCGCTTCGTAATAATACTCCTCGGCAGAAACATCCGCAAAAAGCTTCTCAGGCACAATGGGTTCTGCCTTTTTCTCCGCAAAGGCTGCTGTAACCGTTACCTTGGAGGCAGGCATGGTGAAGGTATATGTGCCGTCGCCGTTGTCCTTGAGGGTCAGCTTGTTGCCCTTTGCATCCTTCGCAACGATGTCGCCTACCTCGTAGCCCTTGTCGGGAGTAGCGGTGATGGTTACGTCACTGCCCTTTTTCGCATTTTTGGGCGTTACACTCAAAGAACCGTTTTCGGTCTTGTCCGGCACTGTGACAGCATATCTGGGGGTGCTGCTGCCGCCACCGCCACCGGAGGAGGAAGAATTGTTGCTTTTCTCAACCAGTGCCGCAATCGCATCCCGAATATTCTTCGCCATCTGGTCTACTTCTGCCTGTTCCAGTTTGCTCTTATTTCTGTCAACCGCACTGATTGCCGCTTCTACATCTGCATAATTGGTGTAACGGCTTCCGTCGATTGCCTTAGCAGCCGCGATTGCTTCATCAACCTTTGTGTAGTCCGCAGGAGAAGAAGCCAGAACCGGGTATTTTTCTCCTTGGATAAACACTTCTCCAAGAAGTCCTTTCACTGTACCATCAGCAAATTCCACTTCTGTTTTCTCCACTGCTGTACCAGCATTACCATCTGTAGTAAAATCAGCATCTACCGTACATTTGCCATAATAACAATTTGTGGTGGTAACCTTTGCTTCATAATTAGGAAGGTTCATATAACAACTCCCTACGATAATTCCTGTTTTTTTAAAAGATGCTTTCGTATCAGCTATAGAAGTTAAAGTATCGTAAACATAGCAATTCTCCAAAGTAGGATTATCCTCTGTTACCCGTCCTATAAAACCACCTGCAATACTATAGTCTTGTACATCATCTGCAAATGCAGAAATATTTCCTTCTGCAACATAACAATTTGTAAATGCAGAACCTCCTTCATTGTTACTGATGCTATCATCAATTTCACCTACAATACCGCCTGCATAAGTCTGTGAAATAATTTTGTTGTTTGCAGATGCACAATTCTGAAATATACCATGAACTGAATACCCTGTTATCCCCCCTACACAGGCATTATTAGCGACAAGGGTCTTTTCGCCTTTAAGAGAAGAATTTTCCACTGAACAATTTGTAATATCAGAATCAAATGTAATGCCCGCAATTCCGCCTGCAAGGCTATAGCCACCTTCACCATTTACGGAAAAATTCGCATTCTTTACATGGAGATTGGACACAGAACCCTCGATAATACACCCAAAAATGCCTACCGTTGCCTGTCCGTCCACATCCACTTTACCCGTGCTTGTTACATTTGAGATAGAATGATTTTTGCCATCATAATGTCCAGAAAAATAGTAACCACCATCTGTATAGCCAATCGGCTCCCATGTGATTCCCATTAAATCCAAATCGGTATCTTGGATAAAATACTTCCCACTATAAGATTCTCCGTCATTTACCGTTTCCGCCAATTTCTGCAAATCATCAACTGTAGAAATTACCCACGGGTCGGTTACTGTACCACTGCCACCACTATATAAAGATACACCGTTATCCTCGTTTGTATCATCAACCGTATCCTCGTTTGTATAAACAGCCGCACCGTTACCTGTGCTTGGCTGGCTGTCAAATGCCCCCCCCTCAGATACATCCTCAGCATACGCCGCTGTCGGCAGCAATGTCAGGCACATTGCGAGCGAAAGCGCGATGCTTGCAATTCGTTTTTTCATAGAGATACCTCCTTTGTTTCTTTACGTTCTTCCTTTTTTCTGTTTTTCGGCATTCTTCTTGCCGTTTTTTATTATAGACTTTTTATTTTTTCCTGTAAATCCTATTAAAGCATAAAAAAAGAGGATTTTTTTCAAATCCTCCTCATACTTTTTTTACTTTTATTGCCCGATTTCGGCTTATTTCCTCGTAAACCCTGCCAAGCCAAACGCCGCCGGACCGCCATGCGTGGTAATCACACCGCCCGCCTGAATCCATCTGGTTTTCTTGAAGCCAAGCGCCTTCGCCGCTTCCTCCACCGCCTGCCGCACCGCATCCGGAAAGCCGACCACCCAGACAAACCACAGGCAATCCCGTTCCAGATTATATTTCTCCGCGTATTCCGTCAGCATCTGCACGGCAACCTTCTTCATTTTTCCGCGGTATTTTTTCGTTGCAACCAGCTTGCCATCCAGAATTTCAATCACAGGATGCAGATTTAAAAGCTTTGCCCCCAGAAATGCCACATTGCTGACGCGACCGCCGGCACGTAGAAATTCCAGATTTTCCGGCATGAAGCACATCCTCGCCCTTGCAATCAAATCCTCCGCCGCGCGGACTGCTTCTGCCATCGTCCAATCGGGGTGCTGCTGCAAAAGCTCCGCCACGGCAATCACCACATTGCACTGCCCTGCGGAAACCTGCTTCGTATCCAGAATCGTGACATAGTCCCGTTCCTCTGCCGCCAGAACCGCACTCTGCATGGAGCAGGTTGTCACCGCAGAATATGCCAGATACAGCAGCTGTGCATCGGGGTATTCCGCATGGATGCGGTCAAAGGCAGTCTCAAAGTCACCGGGCGTACTGCCGCTGGTTTTCGGCAGTTTGCCTGTTTCCTCATAGTAATCTACAATTTTCTCGACGGGAAATGCGCCGTCCTCCATGGTTTCATGGTCAAATGAAACATGCATGGGTACAATTTTTATGTTATATTCCGCCGCTAAGGCAGGATTGATATCAGAGCCGGTTTCTGCAACAAGAACAATCTGCTTCATCTTTTTTTCCTTTCCATTGCCACTTATTCGGTTATCACGAATAATATTACATGGTTTTCAGAACTATGTCAATGGTTTCCACAAACTTCCATATTTCCACAAAAAAAGAACGCATACTTTTTATATGCGTTCTCGTTTTTTTATTCAGCTGTCTTTGCCGCTTCTGCCTGTCGATAGGCTTCGCTTCTTCTCTCCGCGCGCTTTTCGGCTCTCTGCTCCTGCCGCAGCTGTGCCAGCTTTTCGGGGTCATCCGCCGCATCTAAGAGCAGCTTTTCCTCCTTCAGCTCATCCGTATACGGCACAACGCGCCCCTCCAGATAAACATACTCAGGCGATGTGCGGAATATCGTATTGCTTGAGCCAACCTGACTGATGGTAATGACATCCCAATCCTTAAGCGTACTCTTTTTCAGCTTGAGAATATTATCATTGATAAACTTCCGCGACTGTTTTTCTCCGTTGACATAAACCTGACTCCACTTCGTGAAGTTTTCGCCCACAAGGGTATAATGCCCGTCCACCGTTTCACTCGAATACAGAATCTCGGCATCGCGTATGCCCATTGTCATGTGTCCCTCCGTAATGACGGGATTGCCGTTATAGACATACTGCTCGCCGTAAAGCAAATCATACTGTAGCAGCTCCAGATCCATCAGGTATTCCGCCTGATCTGCGGAATTCATTCTTTCCTGATGATAATTGAACACCGTGCCCGTATGCAGACCGATACGATCCATCACGACAGACATCATCTGATAGCTGGGAATCGTGCCATCCTCTTTTTTCAGCCCGATGTTGTCCCAGATAACATAATTCGTATTGAACAGGCTGCCGCTCTTCATATCCGCTTCGGTCAGCCCCATGGTCGGCAGATGGTCACCATAGAATACAACTACCGCAGGCTCGCCGCGCTTGTCCATCATGTCCACCAAGTCCGCCGCAAACTGATCCATTTCATATACCTGATTGACATAGTATTCCCACTGGCAGTTCTTTTCCTCCGATTCCAGACCGCCTGCCATCAGGTGCGGATGCTCAATGATGCGCTCCTCAGGATAGCTGCCGTGCCCCTGATCGCTGACGGTAAATACAAAGTCCTGCTGCTCCGTGGAATCCAGACAATCCTTGATATGCTCCAAAAGCACCTCGTCCTTTGCCCAGCCGGTTTCTGTCGTGTCAAAATTCATAAATTCCTTACTGGTGAAGGTATCAAAGCCAATGTTATTGTATACCTTCGCTCTGCTGTAGAAATTCCCGCTGTGGTTATGCACCGCATGCGTGCCGTAATCAAATGCCGCCAACGCCGTTGCCGCGCTTTCCGCAGTCTTTTCCTTCAGATAGCTCTTATAAGGATATTCGCCGGGGCCGAAATAACGCATGCTCATGCCCGTCAGCATTTCAAATTCCGTATTTGCCGTGCCTGCGCCGATGGAAGGCACCTGACAATAGCCGGAGGAATATTCCGAAGCCATTTTTCTCAGATTCGGCAGGGCATCCTTCGAGGTCTGCAATGCCGTAAATTCGGAAACATCAAAGAAAGACTCCAGCTGCACGAAAAGCACATTCGGCAGCACCTTTGCATCGGAGGTGCTTTTTGTAATCTCGCCATTGTTGCTGATTTCCATCATTTTTTCCTTCGTGTAGCCGTTTGGCTCGGAAATGCCCGTATTAAAAATACTTGCCGCAAAGCAATAGGGCAGACCGTAGTCCTGATATGCAAACGCGATATTCGCGAAATAGGTCGAAACGATACGGTTCTGAATGACATAATCCGTCAGTACGCCATAGCCTGCGAAGGAAGCCCCCACAAGCACAATGGATATCACATAATTGATTTTCCCCTTAAATCTCCCTGCCGTGCGGAACAGATGAATCAGCCCCAGAACCAGAAGAATCAGGATAATCGCAATCCCTGCCAGCTCCAGCACGTTAAAATAATTCGTGAAAAGGGAAACCCCCTCCGAGACCGTTTTCAAATCCTGTGCATTAAACGGCGTAACCCTTCTGGAAAGCATCAGCCCATTGGTCAGCCCCAGAAGCAGCCAGAGAAAGCTGAGGATGAAGCGGGCAAACACACGCCGCTTGCATAGATATACAATCGAAAAGGTAACAAAAATCATAAACGCATTATACAGAAATGCCTTCGTGGAAACACGCGAATACGAAATTGCCGCCACCACAGAATGACGGGACATTGCCTCTATCAGAAAGTTGATGGCGATTGCCCAAATGCCGTGCAAAATCAGTGAATAGCGGTTCATATAGGGATACAGCTTCTGCATTTTCTGTGCAAAGCGGCTGTTGTGGTATGCCGCTTCCTTTTCCGCCTGCCGCTTTTTCATCGCACGAATGCCGTTCTTCACATCTGCCCATTTCAGAGATTTCAGCTTGCCGAAACAGCCCTTGATATCAGGCTTTTTGAACTTTATTTTTCCCATTTGTATCAAACTCCTTGTTAGATTGCCTTTCCTTCTTCAAAGCCTCAAGCTTAGAACAAAAAACGCCCTTTGCAGCAATCTACAAAGGACATAAAGTTACACAAGACTACTTTTCGATAATAGCGTTCAAAAATGCTTTTGTCAAGCGTTTAAACAAATTTTAAGAAATATAAAAAGGAAGGTATTGAAAAAAATACCCTATATACCAACAAAGGACAGGCACGCTCCTCCTATCCTTCATCGGTATTCCGTTTCTTTAAAAGGTACCCTTTCGTCAATTTTCTGATGAAACGGTACCCTCTCACAAATGCTTATATATATTTCTGCAAGGTCGGAATCAGCTTATTCATATCAATCGGCTTTGCAACATGGTCATTCATGCCTGCCGCCAGCGCACGCTGTTTGTCCTCCGCAAAGGCATTTGCCGTCATGGCGATAATCGGAATAGCTGCCTTTTCGGCATCCGCCATTCTGCGGATTTTCCTTGTGGTATCATAGCCACCCAGAATCGGCATCTGAATATCCATCAGAATCAGCTCATAATAATGCGCCGGTGCCTTTTCCAGCATTTCCATACATTTCACGCCGTCCGCCACGCGCTCCACCAGAAGTCCTTCCTCCTCCAGAAGCGCAATCGCGATTTCCGCATTCAAATCGTTATCCTCTGCAAGCAGAATCCGCTTACCCGCAAGCGGCTTGCCATTCGGATGGGCTTGTGCGCGCTTGGTTTGTGTGTCCTCAAAGGCCGCAATACGGCAGGGAATCCGAATCGTAAAGGTCGAGCCTTCCCCCACTCGGCTGTATATTTTAATCTCGCCATGCATCATCTCCACCAGCTTTTTCACGATACCCATGCCAAGCCCCGTACCTTCCACACCGCTGACCGTAGAGGAGCGTTCTCTGGTGAAGGATTCAAAAATATGCTTCTGGAATTCCTCTGACATGCCAATCCCGTTATCGCTGACGGAAAGCTCCTGTATACATCTGCCATCCTTCTGTGTAGGAAACTGACGCACGGAGCAGTGAATTGTACCGCCCTCGCCTGTATATTTAATCGCATTGCTGATTAAATTCAGAATGATTTCCGTAAAACGGGAGATATCCATATAAATATACGGATAGATGATATCCTTGGAGACAGTCAAGGTCTGGTGCTTCTTTTCAATCTCTGCGCTGACCATGTGCAGGCAGTCATCCAGAACCGATTCTGCTTCAGCCGCGCTTTCCTCCAGCACCACATTGCCCGTTTCAATCCTCGATAATTCCAGTACGTTATCCAGTATGGACAGCATTTTCTGTCCGCAGATGCCGATTTTTTCCAAATAGCTTCGCAGCAGCTCCTTTTTGTCCAGATTTCTGTCCGCCAGCTCGGCATAGCCAATAATCGCATTCATGGGCGTGCGGATATCGTGGCTCACATTGAACAGAAACACCGATTTTGCTTCATTGGCTGCATCCGCCGCCTCAACCGCCTTTTGCAGCTGCTCCTGCTGCTCCTCGCTTTTCGTTCTGCTTTTTTGTATCAGGCAATACGCACCTAAGGCAAACAGCACCAAAACAATAGCCGCAAACATAGCCATCTTCACCGCCGCACGATTGCTTTGCTCCAGCAGCTTATAGGTATGCTCCATATCCATTTCCATGCAAATCGCACCGATAACCTCGCCGGTATCCTCGCGCACCGGATAGCAGGCTGTGAAAATATGCCCCCATGCGGTGTCCACGATTTCCTGCGAATAAACGGTTTCTCCTGCAAGTGCCGCTTCGATATACGGAACCATTTCTTTTTCTATGTACGTTCCGGGGTAGGCAAAATCCTTTGCATCCAAATCCAGCCCATCAATCAGATAAATCGGTCTGCCGTCCGCCCCCATCTTCGCTGTATAAAGATAGCGGGTGGGATTCAGCTTTCGCAGCTCGCTCAGCTCCTTTTGCAGCCTCTGATAGCGTTCTGACTGCATATCCGCAATCGTAGAAATATTTTTGTAATCCTCTCCGGTTAATTTTTGCAGCACCAGCTTATGAATGGCATCGGCGCACTGAGTATTCCATTCTACAGCCGATTCCAGTGTATTTTCGCTGTAATTTCTCTGCAAAATAAAGGTATATACAGAAACGAGAAATACCGTAAGCAGGAATAAAAATACAATAACAACCCTTAGCCTGTGTGTTTTGCTTCCGTTTATCTCTGCCGTTTCTTTCTCCAAAGGCTGCGGCTGTTCTTCCATCCTCATTCCCTCCTACCGTGTTTTCAATCCATCAAAATACTGAATATTTTCTTCATTTTAGCACGCATGATTTCAGAAAACAAGAGAAGTCTCTGCTGATTTCGACAAAATATTACAATCCCTTCTGCTGCAAATATAAAAAAGTCCTGTACCCTTTCGGATACAGGACGAATTTTACTGTATAAGATTACAGATTTTTTGCATATTCATAGCCCAACTCAAATGCTTTTTTGTTGTTGGGGATAAATTTTGCTTTGCCGCCTTCAAAAACATGTGCGAATGTTTCATCCAGACCTGCAATATCAATTGCGCCTGTTGCGTAAACAACTGCACCCAGCATAACCAGGTTAGCCAGCTTGGAGCCGCCGAAGTTGTCTGTTGCAATTTTGTTTGCGGGAACAGCGTATACCTTAACGCCATCCTTTACAGCGCCAACGGTGCAAAGGTCAGCATTCACAACCAGAGCGCCGCCTTCCTTTACAACGCCTACAAATTTATCCAGAGAAGGCTGGTTCAGTGCTACGATACAGTCTGCATCCTTTGTAACAACGGGAGAACCAACATTTTCGTCGGAAATGATTACGTTTACGTTTGCAGTACCGCCACGCATTTCGGGACCATAGGAAGGACACCAGGAAACTTCTTTGCCTTCCAGCATGCCAGCATAAGCCATAATTTTACCCATCAGCAGAGAGCCCTGGCCGCCGAAACCTGCGATGATAGAAGAAAATGTACTCATAATTATTTGCCCTCCTCTACTGTGATATCTTTATATACGCCCAGAGGATAGTAAGGAATCATTTTTTCTCTTACAAATTCCATAGCTTTTACGGGTGTCAGACCCCAGTTTGTAGGGCAGGAAGCTACAACCTCGATGAAGGTGAAGCCCAGACCCTGTTTCTGGATTTCAAATGCTTTTCTGATTGCTTTCTTCGCAGCTGCTACCTGTGCAGGTGTGGAAATGGATACTCTTTCGATGTATGCGGGACCTGTCAGGGATGCCAGCATTTCGGAAACGCGCAGAGGGTTACCGTTTACCTTGGGGTCACGACCGTTCTGAGCTGTTGTTGCCTTCATGCCGGGCAGAGTTGTGGGAGCCATCTGGCCACCTGTCATGCCGTAGATACCGTTGTTGATGAAGATTGTTGTAATCTTTTCACCACGCGCTGCTGCATGAACGATTTCACATGTACCGATGGAAGCAAGGTCACCATCGCCCTGATATGTAAATACTGTCTGTTCGGGGTGTACTCTCTTGATACCTGTTGCTGTTGCGGGAGCACGACCATGCGCACACTGGATTGCGTCAATGTTGAAGTAGTTGTTTGCAAATACTGCACAACCTACGGGAACTGCAACGATGGAGTTGCCCAGCTCGCCCATTTCTTCCAGAACTTCTGCTACCAGTCTGTGTACGATACCGTGTGCACAACCGGGACAATAATGCAATTTCGCGTCTGTTAAACCTTTTGTTTTTTCAAATACAACTGCCATTATTTGTCACCTCCCATAACTTCTTTACCAAATTCAACAATTTCATCTACAGTAGGTACGTTACCGCCTGTTCTGCCGTGGAATGCAACCTTGTTTCTATCGTTACAAGCGTATGCAACGTCGGGAACCATCTGGCCCATGGACATTTCCACATCCAGGAACTTTTTGATTTTATCATTGAATTTATCGAATGCCTTCTGAGGGAAGGGCCACAGTGTTTTAGGTCTGATCATACCTACTTTGTAGCCTTCTGCTCTCAGATAGCCGATTGCTGTTCTAACAACTCTGGAAGCTGTACCGTAGGAAACGAATGCATATTCCGCATCATCCATCTTGTATTCTTCCCAAGCCTGTTCGTTCTTCACAACCTCATCATATACCTTGAAGTGATCATGGTTCCATGCTTCACATTCATCGGGTTCGATAACCAGGTTTTTGATGTTGCTTCTTTCTGCGCCGTAGTGACCTACCAGAGCCCATGTTTTTTCGGGCAGGTTGGGTCTGGGAACGTAGTTGAATTCAACGGGTTCCATCATCTGACCAATCAGACCGTCAGCCAGAATGATAACGGGCAGAAGATACTGGTCAGCGATATCGAATGCTTCCATAACCATGTTAACAGCTTCCTGTACGGATGCGGGAGCCAGAACTACGTTGTGGTAGTCACCGTTTGCGCCACCCTTTACTGTCATGTTATAGTCAGCCTGACCGGGCTGAATGGTACCAAGGCCCGGGCCACCACGCATCATGTTGATGATAACTGCGGGCAGACCTGCGTTACTGATGTAACCGATACCTTCCTGCTTCAGTGCAATACCGGGGGAAGAAGAGCTTGTCAGCACTCTTGCGCCTGCTGCTGCTGCACCGTAAACCATGTTAATTGCTGCCACCTCGGATTCAGCCTGCACGAATGTGCCGCCTACCTTGGGTAATTCAACAGATAAATATTCAGGTACTTCGGACTGAGGAGTGATGGGGTAGCCAAAGAAATATCTGCAACCCGCCTCAATAGCCGCTTTACCAACTGCTTCGTTGCCTTTCATCAAAACTTTTGCCATTGAAAATTCCTCCTCTCTTAGTCCAGTCTTTCTACTACAATCGCACAATCAGGGCACATCTTTGCGCAGCTTGTGCAAGCGATACAATCTTCGTTGATCATTTCTGCGGGATTGTAACCTGCGGGATTGATTTTTGTTGTAGAAAGAGCAAGTACGCTCTTAGGACAAACAGATACACAAAGGCCGCAACCCTTACAAATCACTTCATTGATCGTTACTTTACCTTTTGCCATTCAAAATACACCTCCATAAATATTTGAATTTACATCCAGGTCTTTCTCATATTAAACTCCATAGGGAAAAGCTCCCCAGAAAGTCCTTCTGGTATTTCCTCTGTCATTACATCCTTGACATAGGAAACATACTTCACAGGAACCCCTGTGCGTTTTGTTACCTCCTTCAATACTTCGTCCCCATGGAGCAAACATTCCGCCGTTGTCTCTCTAACAAGGTTCGTGTTATTGATGAAGCCTGTCACCTTCAGCCCAGCCGCATATTCCAGATTTTCCATCTGCTCGATAATACCCTCAGGTGTAGAGGTATTCGGGCGGTAGGCATTGACTACCATAAAAAAGTCTGCTTCCGCATGATCCAAAAGAGGTTTGATTCTGCCCAGCACCAGTGTGCCGACATCATTGCCACCAAGGTCTACCACATACTGATATTCCTTATTGATGACAGGCATCGTCATCGCGCCGGAAACCGCAGGAACATCCGCAACTGCCGTATCCAAGTTGGATGCAATTACCTGAATTCCTTTTTCTTCCAGCTCTTCTTTTTTCTCTCTGGAGCGGAAATAAACATTTACAATATCCAAATCGGCAATGGCTACCCTTCCGTCTACGCTTTCGCGCAGCTTCTTGACATAATTGACTGCAAATTCAGTCTTGCCGCTGCCGTAGTGACCTGTGATAATTCTGATTCTTCTGTCGTCAGCTACCATCGTTTTCGCCTCCAAACCATTTCGGGTTTCTCTCACAATACCTTTATGCAAAATTTCCAATAAATGTATTTCAAAAGTGCCATTCTATGAAAATTTAATAAATTATGCTTTTATCAAGAAAATATTTTGGATATTTTTTTGTTGTTTTTCTCTTGCCTCGGTCTCATTATAACGCAACTTTTTCTCAGTTGCAAGAAAATTCACAGATTTTTTGCTTCGTATTTAAAAAAATACATAATTTTTGACATATAAACCGTCAAAAATATATTGTATCCAAACTATCATTTGTAAAAAAGTTATACTTTTCAATGATTTTATCTATAATTTTTGCATTTATTCGATACTTGTCATACAAATAATATCGTTCTTTGTCTGTCAAAAAAGTGTCGATAAGCGCGAAAAAACCACGTTTCTTCAAAAATACATTTAAAAAAACGTGGTTTCTTTTTTATTTTGCTCTTAACTTGTCATACAATAAGCTTATATGTTGAAAAGCAGCTCCCCATAGGTCGGGAGAGGCCAGCTGTTTTCATCCACCAGCAGCTCCAGTCGGTCGGCAGGCTCCCGCAGCTCCTTCATTGCTTTGAATACATGGTCACGATAGAAGAATGCCTGTGTTTTATTATCCTCCTGCAATGCCCCTGCGCGCTCGGTTTCTTCTTCAAGAACCTTCAGCTTTTCGTGGAGCAGCTTCAGATTTTCATTGATATCCCGCAAAAGTTCTTCCTGCGCGATGGTATCCATGCCGACAGCCTTCATGGCGATAATCGCCTGCGCAACCTCCCCTGCATATTTCACAACCGCAGGACGAATCTGCTTGGATGCCATATCAAGCATGGTTTTTGCTTCAATGTTAATCTGCTTGATATAGGCCTCATAGCGGATTTCCGCTCTTGCCTGCAATTCGATGCTGCTCAGAACGCCATGCTTGCCGAACAGCTCAACCACCTTATCATCCAGAAATGCCTGTACCGCATCCACGGAATTGGTGATATTGGGCAGTCCTCTGCGCGTCGCCTCCTCCAGCCATTCCTCAGAATAGCCATTGCCATCAAAAATGACTCTTTTATGCTCCACATAGGTTCTGCGTACCAGCTCATGCACTGCCGCATTGAAATCCTCTGCCTGCTCCAGCTCATCCGCAAATTTCTGCAGCTCCTCTGCCACAATCGTGTTCAGGGAGAAATTCGGACCGGAAATGGATGCAGAGGAAGGCGGCATACGGAATTCAAATTTATTCCCTGTAAAGGCGAAGGGAGAGGTTCTGTTTCTGTCCGTTGCGTCCTTTTTCAGTGCGGGCAGCGTGTTTACACCAACCCTCATTCTGCCGCCCTGCAGGCTGCTCGTTGCTTCGCCATGCTCAATCTGGTCGAAAATATCCTGCAGCTGGTCGCCAAGAAAGATGGAAATGATTGCCGGCGGTGCCTCCTGCGAGCCGAGACGATGATCGTTGCCGGGGTTGGCTGCAGAAAGGCGCAGCAGCTCAGGGTATTCATCCACGCCCTTGATAATCGCGCACAGAAATACAAGGAACTGTGCGTTTTCATGCGGTGTTTTCCCCGGATCAAGCAGATTCTGCCCATCATCCGTGCTCAGAGACCAGTTTACATGCTTGCCGCTGCCGTTCACGCCTGCGAAGGGCTTTTCGTGCAGCAGGCAGGTCATATCATGGTGTCCGGAAATTCGCTTCATTGCCTCCATAATCAGCTGGTTATGGTCTGTTGCCTTGTTGCAGTCCTCAAAAATCGGTGCCAGCTCATGCTGTGCAGGTGCAACCTCGTTGTGCTGTGTCTTTGCAGGCACACCCAGCTTCCATAGCTCCACATTCAATTCGTGCATGAAGCAGGCAACTCTTTCCTTAATACTGCCGAAATAATGGTCGTCCATCTCCTGCCCCTTCGGGGGAGCCGCACCAAAAAGGGTACGCCCTGTAAAAATCAGGTCTTTTCTTTTCTGATAAAGATTTTTGTCAATCAGGAAATATTCCTGCTCTGCGCCGCAGCTGACCGTTACCTTTTCCGCAGTCTGGTTGCCGAACAGACGCACAATACGCATTGCCTGTCTGCTGACCGCTTCACAGGAACGCAGCAGAGGTGTTTTTTTATCCAGTGCTTCGCCTGTGTAGGAATAGAACGCCGTCGGGATATACAAGGTAACCCCTGCCGCATCCTCACGCAAAAATGCAGGAGAGGTACAATCCCAAGCCGTATAGCCGCGCGCCTCGAAGGTCGCACGCAGACCGCCGGAGGGGAAGGAGGACGCATCGGATTCCCCCTTGATCAGCTCCTTGCCGGAAAATTCCATAATTGCTCTTCCGTTGGAGGGAGGCGCTAAAAAGGAATCATGCTTTTCCGCCGTAATCCCTGTCATTGGCTGAAACCAGTGCGTATAATGGGTTGCGCCGCGCTCAATCGCCCAATCCTTCATTGCATTGGCAATAATATCCGCAATCTCGGAATTGAGCATTTCCCCACGTTCAATGGTATTTTTCAATTCCTCGTAAACCTTTTTCGGCAGATGCTCACGCATCATTGCATCGTTGAATACATTCATCCCAAAAATTTCGGGTACAGAAACCTTTTCGCTCATATACTGTTCCTTTCTTTCGTAGAAAAACCGCCACTTTATTTTTTCATTATAACGGTCGCATTTCTCATTTGCAACGGTTTTACCCCTTGTATTTTGGAGAAATCTTTTTCATTCCACCCCGATTTTTCACCAATTCCTACAAAAACCATCCATTTTGCCTCCCTCGATATCCTACAAGCACACTTTTTTGCAAAAAAAAAGAAAGCCTTAGCTTTTAAACCAAGGCTTTGATTTCTCTTAGCAAGCGGCGTAAATTCCTCTGTCATCCTGCCATTCCTTTTCGCCGATATAATCATCATACAGTGCATTCAGCTCTGCCGGCATGGCAACTCCGCACCAGAGTCTTTCCAGAAAATATTGTGTTTCCTTTTTTTCTTCGGAAATACCGGCAATCAGCGCCCGCTCCTGCCGTCCGTATTCGTTTGTTTTTTCTATTTCCACGCCATAAATCCGCCCGTGCTCTGCGACACGAATCACCAGAGAATACCACAGGATATATTCTCTGCCTGTTTCATCCTGTACTCTTTTTTTATAAATCAAGTTTTTTCTCATTCTGACCCACCCCTTTATGTCGCTTTTCTTTTACCTGTTTTTATTATAAAAAAGAATCTCTCCGAAAACTATAAAATTTCCGTTAAGATAGACGGATACGGATTTTCTTAACGCTCCTTTAACGGATTTCCAATTTTTATTTTATGGTAACAATTTGTTCAGTGAAATTAAATTTTTTCACCAAAATTGTGATTCCCCTCTTGAAAAACATCTGCCTTTCCTGTATGATAAGAATATAAAACCGTTTTTCAAGCTGTAAAAACAGCTTATTTGTGCATGGAGGTACTCTATGGATCATTCAATTACAATTCTGAGCGAAAAAGAAAAAGCCATTTTGGAATCCTATATGCTGTCTGCGGACGGATTGGCAGAATTCTGGGGAGAAAACTGCGAGGTTATCATTCATGACCTGACACAGCTGGATGCTTCTGTGGTCAAAATTGTGAATGGGCATCTTTCCGGCAGACAGGTCGGTGCGCCCATTTCCGAGGTTACACTGAATTTTGTCAATAAAATGATGGCAACCCCCGGCATGAACCATGTCACCTACTTTGCCAAAAACAAACGCGGCGAAGCCTTTAAAGCATCTATTTCTGCCATTCGTGGGGAGAAGCACCAGATTATCGGGCTGTTCTGCATCAATTATTATCTGAATACCCCCCTGCTTTCCTTCATGCAGACCTTCACGCCCATCACGAAAACAGAATCCGAAAATATCTCCGAAACCTTTGTGGAAAATACAGAGGAGCTGATGCTGAATGCACTGGAGGATGCCAAAAAAACCGTTTACAGCAATCTCACGATTTCTTCCTCCAATAAGAATAAGGAAATCATTTCCCTGCTGTATCAGAAGGGGATCTTCAATCTGAAGGATTCCGTTATCACCATCGCAAACCATCTGGGTATTTCCAAAAACACCGTTTATATGCACATCCGCAATATGAACAAATAAATACCTATGTATACGAAAAAGGAACTGAATAACAGTTCCTTTTTTTATTCCGTTTCTTCTATTGTAATGCCCTGCTTCTGCAAAAATGCAATGTCCTGTTTCGTCAGCAACGCCTTTTTCAGCAAATCGGGGCGTTTTTTTGCAGTACGAATGAGTGCCTGCTCTCTCCGCCATTTCGCAACATTTCCATGATGTCCGCTCAGCAGCACCTCCGGCACCTCTCTGCCCATAAACACAGGCGGACGCGTATACTGCGGATATTCCAGAAGACCTTCGGAAAAGCTTTCATCCGCAAAGGATTCCTCCTTCCCAAGCACTCCCGGCACCAGACGGGAAACCGCATCAATGATGGTGATTGCCGCAAGCTCGCCGCCCGTCAGCACAAAATCCCCCAGAGAGATTTCATCCGTCACAATTTCCTCAATCACGCGTTCATCAATGCCCTCATAATGTCCGCAAAGAAAAACCAAATTTTCCTCCTGCGCCAGCTCCTCTGCCACACGCTGCGTAAAGGGTCTGCCCTGCGGTGTCATGAAAACCACGCGCGCATGCTCCGCTTTCGGCAGAAGGCTTTGATAGGCATCATAAATCGGCTGTCCCTGCATCACCAGACCTGCGCCGCCGCCATAGGGATAATCGTCCACATGCCTATGCTTATTCTGCGTGAAATCACGGATATTCACCGCCTCTACGGAAATATGTCCTTCCTTCTGCGCTCTGCCCATAATGCTGTGCGAAAGCGTCTGCTCAATCATTTCCGGAAACAGCGTCAACACGAAAAACTGCTTCATTTTATCTCAGTCCTTCCAAAAGATGTACCGTCATCACGCGCGCATCAATGTCTACCTTCAAAATGCAGTCCTTAATGGCAGGAATCAGCAGCTCCTTTGCGTCCCCATCCTTTTTCACCGCATACACATCATTCGCGCCCGTTTCGTAAATCTTCACAAGCTCGCCCAGCGCTTCCCCCTCATCCGTCACAACCTGCATCCCATAGAGGTCGCGGGTATAATATTCATCCTCCTCCAGAGGAATCGCAACAGCATCGGGAATCAAAATTCGCCCATTTTTATACAGCTCCGCCACATTGATATCATTGATTTCCTTTACCGTCAGCAGAATCATATTTTTCTGATATGCCACCTTCTGAATGTGAAAAAGCTCCTGCTTGCCGCGAATTTCCACGGTAATTTCCTTCAGCCGCTCAAAGCGAGTCGGGTCCTGCGTGGTCGGGAAAACGCGCATCGTGCCGCGAATCCCGTGTGTTCCGGTAATCTTACCGATTTCAAAATAATTTTCCATATATGAAACCCATTCCTTTTTATCTGATATGAAAAAGGCGGCAGGAAAAATCCCACCGCCGTCACCGTTTTCCTCTGCTTACTGCACGATTTCCACGATGATTTTTTTATCTTCATGGATGCCGGCGGCTTTTACCACAGTGCGGATTGCCTTTGCAATTCTGCCCTGCTTGCCGATGACCTTACCCATATCCTCGGGAGCAACCTTCAGTTCCAGAATCAAAGCGCGTTCGTTATTTGTTTCTGCAACCACAACCTGTTCGGGATGTTCCACAAGTCTTTTTGCAATGACTTCTAACAATTCTTTCATAAATCGGCCTCCCTTAAATAGGATTTATTCGCCGATTACGCCTGCTTTTTTCAGCAGAGCCTTTACTGTATCGGAAGGCTGTGCGCCGTTTGCCAGCCATTTGTTTGCTGCTTCTGCATCTACCTTCAGAACAACGGGTTCCTTTGTAGGATCATAGATACCGATTTCTTCGATAGATCTGCCGTTTCTGGATGTTCTGGAATCTGCTACAACGATTCTGTAAAAAGGTGCCTTCTTTGCGCCCAGTCTTTTCAGTCTGATTCTTACTGCCATGATTTTGTCCTCCTGCTTTTAAAAATTCTTATTTTTTCTTTGCCTTTTATTTCTTAATCCTGACGGAATAAGTGTCTTTGTTTAACGGAAGAAAGGAAATTTACCCTTTTTCCCTTTTTGCATATTGTTCATCTGCTTCATCATTTTTTTCATTTCCTCAAACTGCTTGATGAGGCGATTGACATCTGCAATGCTTCTGCCGCAGCCTGCGGCGATACGTTTCTTTCTCGGCCCATTCAGAATGGAAGGATTTGCCCTTTCCTCCTTCGTCATGGATTGGATAATGGCTTCGGTTCTTGCCATTTCCTTCTGGGGGTCTACCCCGTTGAGCGCCGCATCCAAATCAAGCTTGCCCATTCCGGGAATGCCGGGCATCATGCCGAGCAAATCCTTCAAGGGCCCCATTTTCTTGATTTGCTGCATCTGCGCAAGAAAATCCTCAAGTGTGAAATCGTTGGCACGCATTTTCTTTGCCATATCAAGTGCTTCCTGCTCATCAATATTCGCCTGCACCTTATCAATCAAAGAAAGTACGTCGCCCATCCCCAGAATACGGGATGCCATTCGGTCGGGATAAAACGGCTCCAAATCCTCCATCTTCTCGCCCATACCGATATATTTAATAGGCTTGTTGGTTACGCTTCTGACAGAAAGCGCCGCACCGCCTCGTGCGTCACCGTCCAGCTTTGTCAGAATGATACCATCTACGCCTAACTGACCGTCAAAGCTTTCCGCAACCGTAACTGCGTCCTGCCCTGTCATTGCATCGACCACAAGCAGAATTTCCTGCGGTCTGACTGCCGTTTTGATATCCTGCAGCTCCTGCATCAATTCTTCATTGATATGCAAACGACCTGCCGTATCGATTAAAATAACATCGTGATGCTGCTGTACCGCATATTCCAATGCTTTTTTTGAAATTTCCACAGGGCTGACCTCTGTGCCCATTTCAAATACGGGAATGTTGTAATTTTTCCCAACCACCTGCAGCTGCTTGATTGCCGCAGGTCTGTAAACGTCGCAGGCAACCAGCAAGGGGCTTCTGCCCTGCTTTCTGAGCTGTCCTGCCAGCTTGCCGCTTGTGGTTGTTTTACCTGCACCCTGCAGACCAACCATCATGAAAACAGTGGGCGGCTTTCTGGAAAAGGTCAGCTGCGCCTGTGTGGAGCCCATCAGCGCAATCAGTTCCTCGTTTACGATTTTGATAACCTGCTGTCCGGGATTCAGCCCCTGCAGTACCTCCGTACCGACAGCTCTCTCTGTTACCTTTTTAATAAATTCCTTAACAATCTTGAAGTTAACGTCTGCCTCCAGAAGGGCGATTTTTACTTCTCGCATGGCAGCCTTTACATCTGCCTCCGTCAGCACGCCTTTACTTCTCAGCTGCTTAAATACCTCCTGCAGCTTATTGGAAAGATTTTCAAATGCCATCAATCGCGACCTCCTTTCAGGACAAGATATCGTCAGCGATTTTTTTCATTTTTGCGATTGCCTTCACCACAGATGCGTCCGGATTTTTCTTTTCCAGTCCCTCCATGATGTGCTTCATTTCCTGCACGGCTTTTTTCTGTGCCTGAAAACGGGAAACCAGCTGTAGCTTTTCCTCATAATCCAGAAGGATTTTCTCCGTCCGCTTCAGCTGATCGCGGACAGCCTGCCGGCTGATGGATAATTCCTCGCCAATCTCCGTCAGGGAGAGGTCGTTCTGATAATGCAGTTCATATACCTGCTTCTGTTTTTCCGTCAGCAATTCGCCATAAAAATCATAAAGCAAAGTCAGCTGCAAAATATCATCCATGTTCTTCCTGCCTCCTGTAAAGGATAACTACTTTACAATCACCTTGTCTATCCTACCAGAGAAATCTCTCCTTGTCAAGTATTTTTCCTTTACAGAAAAAACTTTTTCCCGATTCCTGTTTTTTCGATAAAATCAACGCTTTCGCGCCAGTCTGTCCTTATGAAGTGGACAGCTTATTTTCGATTTTCCTTCCACACCGCAGGGTAATTCATGCAGTCATACGTCCGCTTTTCTCCCGAAACCCAGACCGCACTGTAATGTCCCTGCTTGGAATTGAACCGCCAGAACGCCTTGGGGCCTGCCCCCGTCAGATGGCAGTGCATGGCGCTCAAAGCCCCATTATGTGATACGATTAAAACATGCTTGCTCTTGTTTTCCTTGATAATCTGCTCCAATCCTCTTGTCACGCGGTCATAAAATTCCATAAAGGCTTCCCCGTTTGGCATCCTTCTGTCTACCCAATCGGTCAGCCAGCCATGCCATTCCTCTAAATCCGCTTCGGACATTTCCTCCCATGTGCGGTTTTCCCAATCACCGTAATATAACTCCCGAATTTCGGGAACAGGCTGAATTTCTCTGCCGTTCGCAATAATTTCCGCCGTATGATAGGCGCGCTTCAGATCACTGGAATAAATCGCATCAATATGTATCGTTTCAAATGCCGCTCTCAGCTCCTCCGCCTGCGCGATGCCCTTTTCATTGATATCCGCATCATACCAGCCGTAGAACATATTTCTGGCATTCATATCCGTTTCACCGTGACGTACAAAATAAATCTTCATGCTCCTACCTCCTGTTTTCTTCCCATTGTACGATAAAATACCGCCGCAATGCAACAGAAAAAGCGGATACCTTGTCTGTACAAAGCACCCGCTTCTTCCATTCATTTCCTTATTTTACAGCAAAGGACATACAGTCTGTGCACTGGTCTTTGGTCGGATTCATTTCGTGTGTGCCCACCTGAATGGATTCCAGTGTACAGTAATTCTTTGTGTTGTGGTGATGTCTGCACTGCTCAACAGTACATTTGATACACTCATTACAGCGTTCCATAAAAATCCCTCCTCAAATTTGGTACAAACCTAGTATGCACTGTTTTTTTGAAATCATAACAGAAGCCTTTTCTTTTTTTAAAATTTCATTTCTAGCTTTGTAAAAAAATGTGAATTTTGTTGCAAAAGCTTTAAACTTTTTCAAATCTATTGCATTCTTTTTTCCCTCACACTATACTGATGAAAAGAAGAAAAATCATAGTTCTGATAAAGGAGGAAACAAAATGAATCGAAAACACCCCCTGCTCCTCGCCCTCAGTGCTGCTATGGTTATGGGTACATCCGCACCGGCTTTTGCTGCTGAAGCAACAGATGCCGCCATCAGAGAGGATGTCATCAGCCTGCTGTGGCAGCAGGAAGGCGCACCCGTCATCAATTATGCTCTGCCTTTTACGGACGTTGCCGATACTGCGGCAGATGCCGTTCGTTGGGCGGCGGAAGCCAAAATCGTCAGCGGCTACGGTAACGGAAAATTTGAGCCGAATCAGAAAATCACAAGAGAACAGCTTGCAGCCATTTTCTATCGCTATGCCGCTTATAAGGGCTATGATGTTTCCGTTGGAGAAAACACGAATATTCTCAGCTTTGCAGATGCTTCGGATATCACACCCTATGCCATTCCCGCAATTCAGTGGGCGTATGGCAGTGGTGTGTTCCTTGGTACGGAGGAATATGTTCTCCCTTCTGCCGCAGTTGCCGAGGCAGAGGTAACTACGATGCTGAAAAAAGTAACCGTACCCCCAGCTGCAACGGTTGTTGCGGAAATTCCGGAGGAATCCATCTCTTTGGTGTATAAGGGAAACGAAAATTTCGTATTAACCTCAAAGGATGTGCAGGAGCAATTTCAGTTAAATTGTCTGGTGGACGGCAGCTATGCACCGACACTTACACTTGCAGACTTAAATAACGATGGCAAGGATGAAATTTATGTGATTTTCACAGTTGGCGCAGGCAGCGGCTTCCATGTGGAAGGCATTGTCGCTTACGATAAAGAAACCTTAGAGGAATATTTCGTGCCCGATCCCCGTGAAATCGCAGAACCGCTGATTACCGAAAAGGACGGAACCTATCAGCTTTCCACGAAGGAAGGCGTACATACCTTTACCGATTTAGGCAGCTATGGCAAGCTGGTTTTCAGTGATATGGTAACCTATCGCATTGTGGAAAACACGCTGACCGCAACCCTTTTGCTGCAAACCGCACCGGATACCGCCTGCGGCGAGCTGCAGCTGACCTATCAGCCTGTGGAGGGCGGCTTTATCCTGAAGGAAGCATCCTATCTTCCGAGCAAATAAATGAACCAAAAAGGAGTGTGTGCATGGCAGAAAAGAAAGCCACAACCAAAGCAACAGCAAAAAAAGCAACGGCGAAAAAACCGACAACCAAAAAGCTTTCCGTCACCTTGGATGCGGAAACCTATGCTTTATTGGAGGAATATATTGCCGAATTTGGCTTTACGAAGGATGGCTTTGTGAAAAAGGCCATTCTGGAAAAAATCAGCCGAGATAAAATCAGCAATATGATTGATGATATGATTCAATTATAAAAAAATTCCCACGCTTCAAACGAAACTCTGATGCGTGGGATTTTTTTGACGATTTCAATCTTCTCTGATTTCTCTTATTTCTTTGTCTGCATGATTTCGATTACCTTCATATCGAGGGTATCCAGTGCTTCATGGCTCAGCTTTGCAAGGTTCTTTGCGGTATCCTCTGCCTTTGTGCTGTTGATACCATCGGAAACGCCGATGACACTGCCGTCCATTGCATACATTGCCGCATAAACCGCTTCACTCGCGCAGGCTGCAACCTTCACCGCACAGCCGCCCTTTGCGCCATCGCAGAAGATGCCGGCAACAGAGCCCATCATATTCTGTACTGCGCCGCTTACCTGTGCAGCCGTGCCACCCATCATGTAAACCATGCCTGCCGCAGAGCCTGTCCCTGCCAACATTGCGCCGCAAACGGGGCTCAGACGACCAACGTATTTCTTCATATACATAATCATCAGCATACCCATGAATTCCGCTCTCAGCAGCTTTTCTTCGGGAATGTTCATTTTATCTGCGAATACCGCCATGGGCAGTGTGGTAGAAATGCCCTGGTTGCCGCTGCCGCAGAAGGTCATAACGGAACCGTTGCCGCCGCTCATACGGAAGTCCGCCGCCGCCGCAGGAATACTTCTGACTGCTGTCACAACGTCAGCCTTCAGCATGCCCTTTTCCAGTAAATTCTGCACAGTAGGGCCAACGCCGAAGGCATATTTTTTCTCCATGCCCTTTTTCGCAATTTCCATATTGATGTCAATGGCTTCCTTAATGAACTGCAAATCCGCAACATCCACTTCGTTTGCCCAGTTGTAAAATTCAGAGAAGGTGTGCTTTGTTACATCAAAGGTGCCTTCCTTTTCTTCGCTTTCGACTGCTTCCTTCTTCACTCTTTTATCCAGCAGCACTTCGCCGTTCTTTTCGCAGAACACAAGATTGTCATGCTCGTCCTCTGTGATGGTGTGTACGGTATCCTTGCCGTCCGTTGCAGTACATTCAATGTAGAACTGACTGCTTTTCAGAACCTTTACATGCACAAAGCCTTCCGCAACGAGCTTTTTCGCCTTTTCCACATGCTCAGGCTTGATGCCCGCGCAAATTTCCATGGTATTGCCGGGCTTGCTCAGCAGCATCCCCAGCACACACGCCAGCTCAATGCCGTAAGTCCCTGCATTGGGAATCTGTACGCTGTACGCATTTTTGAAAATATTGGAGCTGATAAGCATTTCCAGCTTCTGTGTGGGCGCATCCAGATGCTCACAGGTTCTGGAAACCGCCAGTGCCAGTGCAACAGGCTCGGTACAGCCCATACTGGGCTTCATTTCTGCTTTAATCGCATTGATTACTAAATTCATATCCATAATTCTTCCTCCTATATCTCCCAATCATTTTATTTTTCCTTCCGCAGATATATAAAGCAAGAATCGTGCCAAAAAGAAAACCGCCTGTTTTCGGCGGTTTTTTTATTCTGTTTTCTCATATATGAGAATCAAATTTCATCCTTATCGGATTGTTCTTTTTCCTGTACGTCATTCAAAGACAGATTCTTTTTTTCTGTCTGCATTACAACAAAAAATCTCCTATTTTCTGCCGAAAATACAGGTACAATTTTTATATACAAAAATTTCTCATTTCTGATAACGATTCTCATTTTTAAGAATTATAATAAATCATATTTTTTCAGCTTACGGTACAGCGTTGCACGGCTGATTTTCAAATTTTCTGCCAGCTGATTTTTTTCCTCCAGCGTTGCGCCCTTCTTCACCATGCTGCTCAGCACGCGCTTTTCATAGTCCTCCACAATCTCATCCAGAGACCAATCCTCAAAACCCTTGCCGGAGCGCATCACGATATGGTCGGGCAAATCCGAAAGCTGAATGATTTCTCCCTCTGCAATATTTTCCAGATATTCAATAATATTTTTCATTTCACGCACATTCCCCGGCCAGTCATAGCTTGTCAGCGTCTGCAGCGCCTCAGGCGAAACGCCGCGCATGCTCTTTCCCAGCTTCTGATTATAATACGCAATGTAATACTCTATCAGCGCAGGCAAATCCTCCTTACGCTTGCGCAGGGGCGGCAACTCAATGGGGATAATGTTCAGCCGATAATACAAATCCTCGCGGAACGTCCCCTCCTCCACCATCTGCTCGATGTTTTTATTCGTCGCACAAATCACGCGGATATCAATGGGAATCGGTTTCGTGCCGCCAATCCGTTCCACCACGCTTTCCTGCAGCACGCGCAGCAGCTTTGTCTGCACCGGCAGAGGCATATCCCCGATTTCGTCCAGAAAAATCGTACTGCCATGCGCCAGCTCAAATTTCCCGATGGAGCCATGCTTTTTCGCCCCTGTGAACGCGCCCTCCTCGTAGCCGAATAATTCGCTTTCAACCAGATTTTCGGGAATTGCTGCACAGTTAATAGAAATCATCAGCTTATCACGGCGGTCACTCAGGGCATGAATCATCTTCGCCATAATCTCCTTCCCCGTACCGCTTTCGCCGCGCAGAAAAACGGTCGAATTCGATTTTGCGACCTTCTTGCCAATCCGAATGGCTTCCTTCATTTTCTGGCTGTCCCCAACGAAGGACCATCCCTTTTCCGCATCATGCACCACCTGCAGCTGCTGCTCCAGACGCTCCTTCGCCTCGTCCGTATACAGCTTGCTTTCCAACAGAACAGACATATACTTCAGAAATTCCTCCATCTGCCCTCTGTTTTCCAGAAGGTTTTTTCGTTCCCCCTCGCTGAAGGCAATGATGGAAATGATACCGACCACAGCCCCCTCCTTGAAAATAGGATAGGCAACATTCGCAAGCTCTCTGCAGGTTGTGCGCTTTTCGCAGCCCTTGCAATTCAAATCCGCCATGCTGTCCATAATACTGCCGCTCTCGCCGGAAACCAGAATATGATGAAAAAAATTCGCGTGAGTCACAGTTTCGCCAATCTCGTCCGCATAAATGCCTGTTCCAGCCACACGAACCAATTCATTATCCACAATCGTAACATCTACATCCAGAATGGACGCAATCGCCTTCACATACGCCTGAATAAAGGATTGTATCTTCATCAAAGCCGTCATATTGCTTCCCCCTTTCAAAAAAAGCCTTAGACCCAAAGGGGTCTGCAAGACTCCTGAAAATCTAAGGCTCCGTTCTCATTTTATATTGTCAATCATTCCACGTTTTTTTCTTCATGGAAATTCTTTTCCGCTCTATGCTCATTCAGCACAACCTGCGCAATATTCATTGCATGGTCGGAAACACGTTCCAGATTCCCCAGAAGGTCAATGAAGTGAATCCCGGCGTTAACACTGCATTCCGCATTGGATAGACGATCGATATGCCCTGCGCGCAGCTTCTTTTCCATCGCATCAACCTGATCCTCTAAGAAGGAGGTCTTTACGGCATAGGTGATATCGTCCAGCTCCAACGCCTTCACCGCATTGTCGTATGCCCCCAATGTTGTAGTGGACATTTCGTTCAGCTCCTCCAAAGCCGTATCGGAGAAGGAAATCCCCTCCTGCTTCATTTCTTCCGCCAATTCCACGATATTTTCCGCATGGTCGCCCACACGCTCCATGTCGCTGACTGTGTTGAGCAAGGAGGTTACCATTTCATTATCCTTATCGCTCAGATGCAGCATACACAAATCAATCAGATACTTGGAAATATTATCACAAAGCTTATCAATGACAAACTCTCTCTGCTTTACATCTGCCATCTTTTCCTCATCGTGGTCAGAAAGCGTAGAGAGTGCCAAGGAAAGGTTCTCTCTCGCAATACGCCCCATGCGGATGGTTTCCAGCTTTGCGCCCTCTACCGCAACAGAAGGAGTGGACATCATACGCTTGTCCAGATGCACCAGCTCTGCCTCGTCGCTCTTTGTTTCCACCGCCTTGAGGCCGTTTACCTTCATGGCAAATTTGATGATATAGCCGCTGAAGGGCATCAGGATAATCGTTGTACCCACGTTGAAAACCGTATGGATAAAGGAAATCTGCGTCATATTGATAATGCCCTCGCCATAGGAAGGGTCCAGTCTCGCAAACAGAAACATTGCAAGAATACTGAAAATAATCGTACCCGCAATATTGAAGGTCAGATGCATCGTACCAACGCATTTTGCATTTTTGCTTGCACCGACAGAGCTTAAAATTGCAGTCACACAGGTACCGATATTCTGCCCCATGATAATGAATACTGCCGCATTCGTAGGAACCAGCCCTGCGGATGCCAGAGAGAGCAGGATACCCTGTGATGCAGAGGAGCTCTGGATAATCGCCGTTACGCCTGCGCCGACCAGAATCCCCAGAAAAGGATTAGAGCCCATAGAAATAAAGGCTGTCTTAAATACCTCGGATTCTCTCAGGGGATAAACCGCATCGGACATGGTATTCATACCGATAAAAAGGATACCAAACCCAATGATGATACCGGCTACATCCTTGCTTTGCTGCCTTTTCCCCACCAGCGTTATGATTACGCCGACCATAACTGCGATTGGTGCCAGTGTAGAGGGGCTGAACATTTTTGCCCATTCACCTGCGGAAACCAACCAACCCGTGATGGTTGTACCGATATTCGCACCCATGATAACGCTGATTGCCTGTGTCAGATTCATCAGCCCTGCGTTTACAAAGCCGACAACCATAACCGTTGTGGCAGAGGAGCTTTGGATAATCGCCGTAACCAATGCACCCAGCGCAATGCCCATCAGCTTATTCTGCGTCAGCACTTCAAGAATCTTCTTCATTTTGGAGCCGGCAGCGTGCTGTAAGCCATCCGCCATGATGTTCATGCCATAAATGAACATCGCCAGACCACCAATAAAGGGAATTACTATAGAACTCATTTTTTCCTCCGTTTTTTCTTCGATTCGATTGTAAATTTTTCCTAAAAACCATGTAAAATCTTTGTTTTACATCCTGAATAATGATATCATAAACAATAGACAGCCGCAATGAAAAATCATCGGTTTTTGGCAATTTCCACCGAATGAACAGAATCTTAACAAATTTTCTTTTCTGCACTTGTCATTTCGCATGAGTTTTGTAAAATCTTTGTTAAATTCAATTTCACTTTTCCCAATACCTTCCTGCTTTATGCAAAGAAAAACGTATACATAAAAAAGTCCCGGATAAAAAATCCGAGACTTTGTTTTTGTATGGATAGGATTGTATTTACAGAACCTTATTCAGGAAATCCTGCGTTCTCTTATTCTGCGGATTGCCGAACACCTCTGCCGGTGTCCCCTGCTCCACGATATAGCCGCCGTCCATGAAAATCACACGATCAGCAACCTCTCTGGCAAAGCCCATTTCATGCGTTACTACAATCATGGTCATGCCATCCCTTGCAAGCTGCTTCATAACCTCCAAAACCTCGCCGACCATTTCGGGATCGAGTGCGGAGGTAGGTTCGTCAAACAGCATAATATCGGGATTCATCGCCAGCGCGCGCGCAATCGCCACACGCTGCTGCTGTCCGCCGGAAAGATTCGGCGGATATTCTCCTGCCTTTTCCGCCAGTCCAACTGTAGCCAGAAGGCGTTCCGCTGTTTGCTTTGCCTCCGCCTTTGTCAGCTTCTTTCTGTCCACAGGCGCAAGCATAATATTTTCCAATACACTCAGATGAGGGAACAGATTAAACTGCTGAAATACCATGCCGATATTTTCTCTCACCTTATTGATATTGCATTTGGGATCTGTAATATCATTATCGTCAACAATAACAGTACCTGCAGTCGTTTCTTCCAGACGATTCAGGCAACGCAGAAATGTAGATTTGCCGGAACCGGAAGGACCAATCAGACAAACGACTTCCCCTTCCTTGACTTCCAGATCAATCCCCTTCAAAACCTCAAGGCTGCCAAAGCTTTTTTGCAATTTTTCTACTTTTACCTTAATCATTTGTTTGACAACCTCCTTTCAACCAGCTGGAATGCTTTTGTCAGCACGATTACAACAACATAATACATAACCGCAACAATCGCATAGGTTTGGAAACTCTGATAGTTTCTTGCTACAATCAGCTGTCCCTGACGCATCAATTCGCCGCAGCCGATAACGGAAAGGATGGTGGTATCCTTCAATGTAATGATAAACTGGTTCAGTACGGATGGAATAACAATACGAATTGCCTGTGGCAGAATGATTTTTCTCATCGCAACGCCATAGGGCAATCCCAGACTTCTTGCCGCCTCCATCTGCCCTTTGTTGACTGCCGCAATACCGCTTCTGAAAATTTCAGACAGATATGCACCGGCATTCAGGCACAGAACCAAAATCGCCGCACTAAAGGGTGTAATCCGGATATGTAACGCACCTGTGATACCGAAATAGATGAAGAATGCCTGTACCATCAGGGGAGTCCCACGAATCAGGCTCAGATAAATACCCGAAATCCAGTTCAGAGGCTTCACCTTGGAAATGCTGAACATGCACATCACCATGCCGACAACCACAGCCAAAATCAATGAAAAGACTGTCATTTGCAGTGTAAGCTTCAGCCCTAATGTCAGCTGCGGCATACACTGTCCCACATACTCAAAAAAACTACTCATGAGGCACTACTCCTTAAGGAATTATTCCTGAATATATGTATCCAGAATTTCCTGATATTTGCCATTTTCTTTCAGGTTAGCAAGACCTGTGTTGAACATTTTCAGCAGCTCTGCATTTTCGCCCTTGCCAACTGCAAAGCCGTAGGAGCTGCCCTGTTCCTTATCTGTTACCATTTTCAGACCGTTGCCCTGTGTGATGCCATAGCCCAGTACGGGGTAGTCTTCAAAGCAGGCTACGCTGTTGCCAACCTTAACATCCATGCACATTGCATCGGAGGTATCGAATACAACTGTTTCAAAGCCATATTTATCCTTAATGGATTCAGCAAAATCAAAGCCCTCTGTACCTCTCTTAACGGCAACCTTTTTGCCCTTCAGGTCTTCATAGGATTTAATATCGTTATTGGATTCTGCGATACCCATAACAACGCCGCTGTCGAAATAAGGATCGGAGAAGTCGAATTTCTTCTGTCTTTCGGGTGTGATGGACATACCTGCGATAACACCGTCAGCCTGACCGGATTCCAGTGCCTGTACAGCCGCATCAAAGCCCAGATACTGCAGGTCATATTTAAAGCCCTGGTCTTCTGCAATTGCAGCCAGCAAATCCATATCAACGCCTACATATTCGCCTGCGTCATTCTGGAATTCAAAGGGCGCAAAGGTTGTATCTGTTGCGATTACATATGTTTTTGTGTCCGCAGTATCATCACCGCCGCCGCATGCTGTCATGCCAACTGCCATTACTGCTACCATTGCCATAGCTGCAAATTTCTTTAATAAACTCATTATAAATTCCTCCCTTTTTCTTTTTCCCATTTTTACGAGCTGCCGAAGCTTCCCTCCGCAGCCTTACTGCTTGATTTCCTGCCGAAGCATGGCAAGAAGGGAACTGCTGCCCAGTCTTTCAGCCCCTGCCGCAAGAAAAGCCTCCGCATCGGCAACAGATTTGATGCCGCCTGCCGCTTTAATCTTCGTATCCCCTGTTACATATTTTTTAAACAGCCGAATATCCGCGAGCGTTGCCCCGCCGCCGGCAAAGCCTGTGCTGGTTTTGATGAATTCCGCCCGAGAGCGGCTCACCACATCACAAAGAGCAATTTTTTCTTCTTCTGTCAGCAAGCAGGTTTCAATGATGACCTTTAACCGCTTCTCACCACAGGCATCCTTCACCGCATTGATTTCCTGCAAAATCGCATCATAGCTTTTTGCCTTTGCCCAGCCGATATTGATGACCATATCAATCTCCGCTGCGCCGTTTTGTACCGCTTCTGCTGCTTCAAAGACCTTCACTGCCGTTGTCTGGTATCCGTTCGGAAACCCGATCACCGTGCAGATAGGAAGTCTTTCTCCCACAAATTCCGCGGCCTGCTTCACAAAAGAAGGTGGGATACATACCGAGGCCGTTCCAAAGTCCATTCCCTCCTGACAAATCTCACGGATTTGCTCCCAGACTGCGTTCTGTTTCAGCAGAGTATGGTCAATAAAACGGAAAATTTCATGCTTATTCATGCACTTTCCTCCTTTATCCCACGAAATTACCTAAAAAGTATACCATAAAAATGCAGACATAACAATGTCGGTTTTTTTATCATTTTTTAATGTTTTTTCTATCAATTACGCATTTTTATGAAAATTTTTAATATTATTCAAAATTTGCATATATAAAATTTCAATAAAAAATATCAATAAAAAACTCCCACCATGGTCACGCCACAATGGGAGCTTTTGCACACGGGATTATTCTGCTGCGGGAGCTTCTTCCACAGGAGCATCTGCCTGTCTCTTGGAAAGGCTGATTTTTTTCTGGTCGGAATTTACTTCCAGAACCTTCACGTTGATGATTTCGCCAACCTTCAGTTCATCTTCGGGTTTTACAACGTGCTTGTTTGCAATCTGGGAAATGTGTACCAGACCATCTACGCCGGGTTCCAGTTCAACGAATGCACCGAAGGGTACCATACGAACAACCTTACCCTCAACGATGGAGCCAACTGCATATTTGTCAGCTGCCAGCTTCCAAGGGTTCTTGTCTGCATCCTTCAGGGACAGGCTGATTTTGCCCTTTTCCTTATCTACATCCAGAACGAATACTTCAACATCCTGACCTTCCTTCAGAACCTCTCTGGGGTTGGAAATTCTGCCCCAGCTCATTTCGGAAATGTGAATCAGGCCATCTACGCCGCCCAGATCAACGAATGCGCCGAAGTCTGTCAGTCTGGAAACAGTACCTGCAATCTTGGAGCCAACTGCGATTGTTTCAAACAGAGCTGCCTTCTTTGCTGCGATTTCCTTTTCAACCAGATCTTTTCTGCCGCCGATAATACGACGTTTTACTCTATCCATTTCAATGATATTGAATTCCAGCTCCTGACCCTTGAATACGCTCAGATCCTCGATAAATCTGTTGGAAACCTGAGAGGAAGGAATGAATACTCTTACGCCGTTTACAACTGCAATCAGACCGCCCTTTACAACGTCTGTTACAGTACCTGTAACAACTGTTTTTTCATTGAATGCCTTTTCGATATCTTCCATGCCCTTCTGTTCTTCGATACGCTTTCTGGACAGAAGTACATTGCCATCGCCGTCATTTACACGAACAACGAAAACTTCGATTTCATCACCGGGCTGTACAACCTGGCTGGGAACTACTGTTGTATCTCTGCTGAATTCGCCTCTGGGGATAACACCGTCAGATTTGAAACCCAGATTAACGGAAACCTCTTCACCTACAACCTGAATAACGGTGCCTTTTACAACATCGCCTGTGTGCAGGGTAACAAGAGAATCTTCCAGCATCTGCTCAAAACTCACTTCTTCAACATTTACATTTTCAATTTCGCTCATAGTAACTACTACCTCCTTAATTATTGCAGGTGGTGTGGACGCACCCGCAGTTATCCCTATTCTATCATCCTTCTTGAAAGTTTTCAACACTAAATCGCAAATTGTTTCAATATGAACCGTATTCTCGCAATTTTTTTTACAAATCTCAACCAATTTTTGTGTATTAGAGCTTTTTTTGTCCCCGATGACAATCATTTTATCCACATTCCGGGAAAGCTCCATGGCTTCCTTTTGCCTCTTTTCCGTCGCAGAGCAAATGGTCTGGGAAATTTCCATTTTCAGCCCCTTCTGCCGCAAAATGGCAAGCATATCGTCAAACTTGCTCTGGCGGAAGGTTGTCTGCACCACAACGGCGTAGTCCTTCTCCGTATCCAGCACCGCCGCCTTTGCCTCCTCAGGGCTTTCCAGAATAACGGCTGTATTGCCGCACCAGCCGTTAATGCCCTGTACCTCCGGGTGCTTTCCGTCTCCGGCAATGATGATGCTTTTGCCCTGATTCCACGCTTCATTCACAATCGTGTGTATCTTCTTGACAAACGGACAGGTGCCGTCCACCATTCGCATGCCCTTTTCCTCCAGCGCATCATACAAAAACTTTCCGACACCGTGCGAACGAATCACAACCGTACCCTCGTCAATCCCGTCTAGGCTTTCAATGATATGCAGCCCCTTGGCATCCAGATCCTTCGTGACCTCCTTGTTATGAATCAGAGAACCATAGGAATACAGCGGTGCGCCGTTATTTTTTTCTATTTCCGCATACGCCATCTCAATCGCGCGCTTCACGCCAAAGCAAAACCCTGCGGATGCCGCCAGTGTTACGTTGCTCATTTTTTCACCTTCAATTCTTCCACCTTATCCATAATCACCTTCGTGATTTCTCCCATCAGCTCTGTTGTCAGCTTTTTATCCCGAAATTCATCCAACGTCAGCGGCTCACCATAGCGAATTGTAAGCTTGCTGCGGAATTTATAGGTGCCGCTGATGGCGCAGGGAATGACAGGTGCATTTCCCTTCATCGCAAAAAGCGCCACGCCCGCCTTTGCCGCAACGTCCTCGCCTGCCTTTACCCGTCTGCCTTCCGCAAAAATACCGACAATCTTGCCCTCCTTCAAAAGCTTGATTGCTGTCTTGACCGCCTTCATATCCATGGAAACCTTGCGGTCAATCGGGAATACGCCCAACTGGTCAAGCACCCATGAAAACAGCTTATTTTTAAATAATTCCTTCTTTGCAATATAATGCGGCAGCCTGTCCAGATAAATCGCCGTGGAAACAGGATCATAATTGCTGTAATGGTTGCTGCAAATCACACCGTTGCCGGTTTCTGGAATATTTTCCTTCCCGATGATTTCCACCTTGAACATAATGGCATACCAGATTTTCACCAGAAAAATCGCTACATAATAGACCCATGATTTCTTTTCTGTATCCTTCATTTTTCTTTCACCCTTTCCGCAACAATATCTAAAATAGCCTGCAGCACAGCATCTATGCCCATGCCTGTCGAATCCAGAGAAACCGCATCTGCCGCCCTTTTCAAGGGACTGTGCGCTCTGTGCATATCGTTGTAATCCCTCTCAAGAATCATTTTCTTGATTTCTTCAAAATCCGCCGTTTCGCCTTTTTCCTGCAATTCGCCCACACGACGGCGCGCACGCTCCTCCACGCCGGCATCCAGATAAATCTTCACCTCGGCATCGGGCAGAACAACCGTCCCAATATCTCTGCCATCCATAATCACAGAATGCTCCCGCGCCATTTCCTGCTGCAATTCCACCATCCGCGCACGCACCTGCCGATACGCCGCAACCGTGGATGCACCCTTTCCGATTTCCGCCGTGCGGATTTCCGCCGTAACGTCCCTTCCGTTCAGAAAAATGCGCTGACCGCCTTCTTCGGGTACAATTTTCATCTGCAAATCTGCCAGCGCCGCAACCACAGCCGCTTCATCCGCAAGGGCAATGCCCTTCTCCGTGCAGAACAGCGCAACCGTACGGTACATCGCGCCCGTATCCACATAAATAATGCCCAGTCTCTTGGCAACCAGCTTAGCAACGGTGCTTTTTCCTGAGCCGGCAGGCCCATCCACCGCAATGGCAAATCGTTTCATGCTTTTTTTCCTCCTTATTCCGCGCAAACCGCATTCCCTGCCGCAAAGCCTGTGGAAAATGCAATTTGCAGATTAAAGCCGCCCGTATATGCGTCCACATCCAGAACCTCACCTGCAAAATGCAGCTGCTTCACAAATTTGCTCTCCATCGTCGCAGGGTCAATCTCATTCACCTGAATCCCGCCGCAGGTCACAACCGCTTCGTTATAGCCCGTTGTCCCCGTAATCGTGAGCGGCAGTTCCTTCAAAAGCCCAACCAGACGCTTTCTTTCTTCCTTCGTCACACTGTTTACCTTTTTGCGCGCATCAATCCCCGAAAGACGAATGATAACGGGAATCAGCTTCTGCGGCAGAAGTGCATCCAGTGCGTTTGCAAAATCCTTATTCGCAAATTTTTCAAAATCGCGCAGAATACGCGCATCCAGCTTTTTCTCATCCATCGCAGGCTTGAGGTCGATGTAAAGCCGATATCCTTCCTCTATCGTCAGAATGATATGCCTGCTCGCGCTCAGAATCACAGGGCCGGAAACGCCGAAATGCGTAAACAGCATTTCCCCGAAGTCACTGTAAACCTTCTTGCCCTTCTTATTTTTTATCGTAATTTCAATATTTTTCAGACTCAGCCCCATCAGCTCATGGCACCAGTCCTCCTCTGTTCTGAGCGGCACCAGAGAGGGGTACAGCTTCGTCACATGATGTCCTGCCGCCTTCGCAAAGCGGTAGCCATCCCCCGTAGAGCCTGTACCGGGATAGGAAAGACCGCCCGTGCAGACAATCACGCCGTCTGCCCTTTCTTCCTTTCCGTTTTTCAGCCGAATCCCTTCTGCCCTGCCGTCCGCAATCAGAATACCCTCCACAGGACTTTCCAGATGCAGCTTCACCCCATTTTTCTTGAGGTATTTTTCCAATGCCAGCACCACATCCAGAGAACGGTCAGACACAGGAAATACACGCTTGCCGCGCTCCACCTTCAGCTCCAACCCTTGCTCCTTAAAAAATTCCTGCAAGCCGAAGCTGTCCAGCTGGTAAAAGGCGCTGTATAAAAAATAGGGATTGCCGGGGATATTTTCCAGAAGCCCCTCCACATCGCTGTCATTCGTCACATTGCAGCGTCCCTTGCCCGTAATCAGGATTTTCTTCCCGATGCGATTATTTTTTTCGTAGAGGTGTACCTCATGTCCCCGTTCTGCCGCGCGTCCTGCCGCCATCAGCCCTGCCGCACCGCCGCCGACCACGATAATTTTCTTCTTCATTTTTCTTCACCCTTTTCAAACAGCTCTGCCATTTCCAGATGCGCCTTATCGTTTAAGGTCATGAGCAGCTTTCTGCCGTCCTCCATCACATCCACCATCGTCACAGAGGTATTTGTCATCCATGTCTTACGGTAAAATTCATCCCCCATGCCAAGCAGACCGACCAGCATCACGCGCAGCAGTCCGCCATGCGAAACAATCGCGACATTCTGCCCCTTATGGCGCTCTGCCAGTGCTTCAAAGCCTTCCAATGCACGATCCATCGCATTCTGAAAGGAGCCTTCTCCGGGCACAGGATGGTCAAAGGGATTTTCAAAAAAATCTATATATACCTTGCCATATTTTTCCTTCAGCTCCGCGATGGTATGTCCTTCCCATTCACCGAAGTTGATTTCTCTGAAATGTGCATCCTGAATGGGGGTCAGCCCATGCGCCGCCGCCAACGGTGCCGCAGTTGCCACCGCCCTGTCCAGAGGGGATACATAGACCACATCCAGCGGCAGGAATTTGAAGCGTTCCCCCAAAAGGCGCGCCTGCTCCCTGCCTGCATCATTCAGCTGTATATTCGTGCAGCCCTGATAACGACCGCCCTTGTTCCAATCCGTTTCCCCATGACGAATGAGGTAAAATCTTGTTTTGTTCTGTTCCACGAGGCTTTTCCTCCTTATTCTCAATAGTTTCCTAAGTATATATTATACGGCAAGCACTACCGCCTTTCAAGTAAAAAAGACCGCCTTGGAAAACTCCCAAAGCAGTCCCTTCTTTTTATAATCTCTTTAAATATCTGATTTCCTTCTCTGTCAGATGGCGATATTTCCCCTTCGGCAAATCCCCCAGCGTAAGCTCTCCCGTTGCTACCCTTTGCAGCTGTGCCACAGGATGCTTGATGGATTCGCACATTTTACGCACCTGTCGGTTTCTGCCCTCATGAATCACGATTTCCGCCGTGCAGAAGCGTCCGTCCTTCTCTCTTTCGAGAATCTGAATCTTTGCGGGCTTCGTTTTCCTTCCATCAATCACAACGCCCCTGCGGAATTTCTGCAATGCCCCCTCATCGGGCACACCGTATAGCTTCGCAATATAGGTTTTCTCTACATCATGCTTGGGGTGCGTCAGCTTATAGGTCAGGTCTCCGTCATTTGTCAGCAGCAGAAGCCCCGATGTATCATAATCCAAACGCCCGACAGGGAAAATGCGCGCGTTCACGCCCTTAATGAGGTCTACCACCGCAGGTCTGCCGAACTGCTCCTTCGCCGTTGTCACATAGCCGACCGGCTTATGCAGCATAAGATAGACAAGCTTGGTGTCCTTTTTGCTGATTTTCCTGTCCAGATAGGACACCTCATCCTTTTCGGGGTCAATCTTCAGCCCCATTTCGGTTACAACCTTCCCGTTGACCTTCACCTTTCCCTGTGCAATCAGCTCCTCTGCCCTTCTGCGGGATGCCACGCCTGCCTCAGCCAGAAATTTCTGCAATCGTTCCAATTTTTCTTCCATATATCTTAACTCCGTTCTCAACCTGTATTTTTCATTCGATTTTCCTCAGTATACATGAGCCTTCGCAGAAAGTCAAAAGTTTCTCTAATCTTTCCAATTTCGCCAGCTGAGCCACCCCTCCGCCAGGCGAAGCAGTCGCTGTGCAAGGGTAAACGGTTCTGCATCCTCTGCCGCAAGCAAATCCACCGCCGCAAGGCGTTCCTCACCAAGCCAAAGCACCGCCTGCCCCAGCCTTTCGCCCCGATGCACAGGCGCGGCAAGCTCCTTTGGCAAGTCTGCCGTCAGGTGCAGCTTTTCGATTTCCGCATCAGAAAATAACGCCGTATAGCCCTCTGCAAGAATCGTTTCCATCTGCGTTGTCGGGGAATCGGTAATGCGGATTTCCCCGAAGCTCTCCCCTGCCTGCACTGCCTCGTAGGGATGAAAGACCGCGAAGCCATAGTCCATCAGGGCTTTCGTATCCGTCCACTTTTTCTGCTTGCCTGCATCCCCCCAACCACTGCCAAGCACCGCCGAAACCAGCCGCACGCCGTCCCGTTCCGCTGCGCCGACAAAGCAATGCCCTGCCCGATTGGTGTAGCCTGTTTTAATGCCAAGCGCACCGCTGTATTCCTGCAAAAAGCGGTCTGCATTTGTCACACTGCAAGAGTGCTTTCCCGTCAAATCAGACACATAAATCTCCTGCTGTGCAATAATCTCCCGAAAGGTTTCGTTTTCCAGCGCATACGCCCCAATCAACGCCATATCGTAGGCGGTGGAGTGGTGCTGCTCAGCTGTCAGGTGGCTGTCCAGTCCGTTGGGCGAGCCAAAAACCGTATCCCTTGCGCCGATTTCCTTTGCCTTCTTCGTCATTTCCGCACAGAACTTCGCCACGTTCCCCGAAACCTGCTCCGCCAGTGCCACCGCCGCATCATTATAGGAGCGCAGGAGCATGGCAGAAAGCAAATCTCCGACCTGCCACTGCTCCCCCTCCTGCAAGCTCATGTGTACCTTTGGCTGCTGTGCCGCGTTTTTGCTGACCGTGACAACCTCCGTCAGTCTTGCCCGCTCCAGAACCAGTATCGCCGTCATAATCTTTGTGGTGCTTGCCATCGCAAGGGGTGCGTCCGCATTCTTCCCCCACAACAGCCGCCCTGTTTTTCCGTCAATCAACGCTGCGCCCTGCGCCGCAACGGTCGGCTCTGCGGCAAGAGTCGGCACACTTCCCATCTGCAATAAAAAAAGCAGGAAAAAAAGAATTGCTCTCCGTTTCATAGGCATCCCTCCTCCTGCTATCTTTATTCTGTTTTTCGCTTATGTATGAAACTCTGTTTCCGCATCCTTCTCCTTGGCTTCTTCCGAATTTTCTTCCTCCAAAGGCGGCAGCTCCCGAATACTCTTAAAGCCGAAATACCGCAGAAATTCCTTGCTTGTGCCAAACAAAATCGGCTTGCCGGGGGTATCTGCCCGCCCGACCTCACAAATCAGCCGCTTTTCCAGAAGCCTCGTCACCGCATGGTCGGAATTGACCCCACGGATTTCCTCCACCTGCGCACGCGTCATCGGCTGCTTATAGGCGATAATCGCCAGCGTTTCCAGAAGGGACTGCGTCAGTCCCTGCCGCTGTGGGCTTTTATACATATTGCGGATATATTCAAAGCATTCTGCCGCCGTACACATCTGATACGCGTCCGCAATCTCCACAATCCGCAGTCCCCGTTTTTCCTTCTCATATTTATCCGCAAGGGAAAGCACGACTGCCCGCGTCGTTGCCTGATCCAGCTCAATCGTCTGCGCGATGGATGCCAAGGACACCGCGTCACCGGCAATAAACAGCAGGGACTCCACAACCGCTTCCAGCTCCGATAATCTCATTCTGCCCCTCCTTCATCATATCTGCTGATGAAAATTTCACCAAAGTTTTTCTCCTGCGTAATCTGCACTTCCTTCTGCTTAATCAGCTCCAACAGTGCAAGAAAGGTCACAACCCTTTCCATCTTCCCTGCATTTCTGCGGAAAATGGTATGGAAGGCTGTTTTTTCATGCGGATGCAGAATCAGCATATCGCGGATGTATTCCATCTTTTCGCCAACGGTAAATAAATCCTTCTGCACCGAACGGAAGGAGCTGCGCACCTTATCCTCCTTGGTTTCCTTTCTCGCCATCACCTGTCGGAACGCCTGATAGAGGTCATCCATGGTGATGCCCTGCAATAAATCCTCCAATTCCTGCGGCGGCTGTTCCTTCAGCTTTGCCACAGAGGCATCCGCTTCCTTATAGTACACGAGTGCCGCTTCCTCCTCGCGCTCCTTGAGGGTCTCTGTTGCGTCCTTAATCCGCTTATATTCCAGCAGACGCTGTACCAGCTCCTCTCTGGGATCGGGGCCTTCCTCCTCCTCTGCCTTCGGCTTGGGCAGGAGCAGCTTGCTTTTGATTTCAAGCAGCGTTGCCGCCATCAGCAAAAATTCGCTCATGCCGTCCATATCCCTGTCCTCTGCCGCATCCAGATAGGCGAGGTATTGTTCTGTCAGCGCCGCAATGGGAATATCATAAATATCAATTTCGTTTTTTTCAATCAGATGATATAGCAAATCCAAAGGGCCTTCAAACGCTGCCAGTCTGATATTGATTGTCTCCATAGAATTCCCTTCCTTATGCTTACATCAAACCAATCATGCCGCCGAACAGGGAAAGCACCGCGTAAATGATTTTATCCATGAAGCCTGTAATCATCCCGAAGAACAGCAGGAACAGAAACAGCATCTGAATCAGCTTTTCATTCTGCATATATTTGAAATACTGATTTGCCGGCAGCAGCACCGCAAGCACCTTTGTGCAGTCCATAGGTGCAACAGGCAGTACATTGTACACCGCCAGCGCAACATTATAATATGCCAGATAATGAAGCAGTGTGCCGATATAATACCCCTTGCTCCGGAATGTGCCATAAGCCAAAAGGAACACCAGACCCAGAATGAGATTGACTACGGTCGGCAGAATCGCAACCAGAAGCGTATCTCTTTTTCTGTTTTTATAATATAATGCACTCGTTTCCACAGGCTTGCCCCAGCCGAAGCCGCCGCTGTAGAGCATCATCAGAAAGCCGATGGGCTCAAAATGCTTGACGGGGTTCAGCGTCACCTGTCCCTGACTTTTGGGGTAAGTATCCCCCAGAACCGTTGAGGTCAGTGCTCTGACAAATTCGTGGACGGTTGTTGCCACCAGAATCCCCGGAATCCCCAGAAGTATTACCAAAAAAGAACCATTCATAGTTTCAAATCCTCTCTGCGATAGTTTTTGGCAAAATGCCGTATTGTTATATTTTACCCGAAGGGCAGAAATTAGTCAAATCCAACAAAAAAGCCTGTACGAAAGCAACTTCCTACAGGCTGTTCTTTTTTTAATACCGCAGAGGAATATCCGAAAGCAAAACGGGAATATCCAGTCCCTGTGTTTTCAGAAAGTATTTCATGCCGCGCACGGCAATATCGCTGTTGTTTTTTGCGCCAACCATGACACTCTGCAAGGGAAGCTCCTGCTGCTCCGTCTCCAGCTCCACCATGATATAGGGAAGAAAAATCTGATCCAGCAGGCGAAACTGCGGTCTATCCTGCCCCTTCTCATAATGCAGCGGCGGAAAAATGAACCGATATTCCTCCTCCCCTGCAAAATAGCTTTTTTTGAAAAACATTGTATACACAGAGCAGACCACCGCCATTGCATCGACCAGCTGATTCAACGATTCCTCCGAAGGAATTGCGTCCTCCTCGAAAAAGCCCTGCAAATCCTTTGCTCCCTTTTCCACAAGGCTATGGATGCAGGAAAGCAGACTTTCCAGAAGCCCGTTCATCTGCTCCTCCTCATCATAAATCACCGTTCCGTGCAGGAATACGCGATGCCGGAAGCCCTCTACAATCTTTTCATAATCAAATTCCAGACAATAGCCGCGAAAATCCGTAAATTCTGCCCAGAGCAGAGAATTATTATTCTGCTTGGAAAATGCCACCACATAAAAGCTCATTTCATCCTCATCCAAAGCGGCATGGGCAGAAGAAATAATGCCGATACGGTCAATTTCCGCCTTCAGCTTTGCGGAAAACTGCATACGCAAATCCGTATTCACAATATATCGTTCAATCAGCCGCTCCATCACCTCAACGGCATATTGAAATTCCATCTTATCATTCAGAAAATCGCTTTTCGTTGCCACAAATTCCCGATTCTCCACAATGCCGCGGATGCCTTCCGCCGTTGTGTAATGATACAGCTTATCCCCCTTCTGGCAAATGGGCACATGAATCCAGTCATCCAAATAATGTTTGTCCTGCATGGATTTTTCCTCCTGCTTATTCTCTGATCTGACCATTTCCGTAGATAATATACTTTGTCGTTGTCAGCTCCTTCAGCCCCATAGGACCGCGCGCATGCAGCTTCTGCGTGCTGATGCCGATTTCCGCACCGAAGCCGAACTGACCGCCATCCGTAAACCGCGTAGACGCATTGACATACACCGCTGCCGCATCCACCTCATTCAGAAAACGCTGTGCATTGGTATAATTTTCCGTCACGATGGCTTCGGAATGACCGGTGCTGTATTTTCTGATATGGCAGATGGCTTCGTCAATATCCTTTACCACCCTTGCGGAAATGATATAATCCTCATATTCGGTTGCCCAGTCCGCCTCCGTTGCAGGCACTGCGCCCGAAACCAATCCCTGTGTGGCTTCATCTCCACGGATTTCGACCTTCCTTTCCTGTAATGCCTTCCCGATTTCCGGCATGAATTTCTCCGCAATGGCTTCATGCACAAGCAGGCTTTCGCAGGCATTGCAAACTCCGGGGCGCTGTGTTTTCGCATTGATGACGATGCGTGCCGCCTTTTCCAAATCCGCGCTTTCATCCACAAACACATGGCAGTTGCCAACGCCCGTCTGGATGACGGGAACGGTGCTGTTCTGCACCACGCTGTTGATTAAGCCTGCGCCGCCGCGCGGAATCAGCACATCCAGATAGCCGTTCAGCCGCATCATTTCATTTGCTGTTTCGCGAGAGGTATCGGGAACCATCTGCACGCAGTCCTCCGGCAGACCCTCTGCCGCCAATGCGCCGCGCAAAGCGGAAATCACCGCCCGATTCGTCTGAAAGGCCTCCTTCCCGCCGCGCAGAATAACCGCACTGCCGGCTTTCAGGCAAAGTCCGAAGGCATCCGCCGCCACATTCGGGCGTGCTTCAAAAATAATCCCGATGACACCCATGGGGACACGCTTCTGTCCAATCACCAGTCCATTGTCCAGTGTTTTCATGGACAGCACCTCGCCCACAGGGTCATCCAGCTTTGCCACCTGCCGCAGACCCTCTGCCATATCCGCAAGGCGCGCCTCGGTCAGCGTCAGTCTGTCGATAAATGCACCCTTGATGCCTGCTTCCACCGCCGCATCCACATCTGCCTTATTTTTCGCCAGAATCTCTGCCTTTGCCGCAAGCAGGGCATCCGCAGAGGCAAGCAATGCCTTATTTTTCACAGGGGTGGACAGGTTTGCCAAAACCACCGCCGCATCCTTCGCTTTTTGTCCCATTTCAATCAAGCTGCTCATCTTCATTCCTCCCATCCGTTTTCCGTTATGACTGCATCTAACGGCACGTCCGTTTCCTCCGTCGGCAATTCCTCTGCGAAACGCTGCGCCGCAAACGCAAGCCCGATTCTCTTTCCTTCCTTATGCTTTGCAAAATAGGTATCATAATAACCGCCGCCATAGCCAAGGCGGTTCTTTTTTCCATCAAACAATAAGCCGGGAACAAGCAGCAAATCTCCCTCCTTCGGGACGCAGACTGCGCCGCCCTTCGGCTCTCTTACGCCGAAACGCCCCTCCGAAAGCTCCGCAAGGGATCGGATTTCATAAAACTGCATTTCTCTTTGCTTCTCCGTTTTCGGCACGGCAACAGCTTTCCCATCCTGCCACGCCTGTCGGATGATTTCCTCCGTTTCCACCTCGGAGCCCATGCTCACAAAGGCAAAAATCCGCTCTGTATTCTGATATGCCGCACTCTCCAGAATATGCGCCGCAATCTGTCTGCTTTTTTCCTTCCTTTTTTCTAAGGCATTGCGTACCGCAAGTGCCCTTTGCCGTAATTCCTTTTTCACTGCATCAAACCTCCTATCGCATACAGACCCAGAAACGCCGCCGCCAAAGAGATTTGCCAGAACGGAAGCCGTTTCCTGCCGCAGAGATTTTTCAGAAGCAGCCAGACAAAGCCGCCCCAGAGCAGAATTTCCCCCAGAACAGAAGCAACCGCAAGCACGCCTGCAAACGGCAGACCAAGCCACAGACCAAAGCCAAGCCCTGCGGAAAGCAGCAAAAGCAGAAGCAGCTCCGTTGTATGCTCATAAATCGGCTGTTTGTTGCCCTGTGCAGGGTCAAAATTGACCGCCAGCAGCAGAAAACCGGGGACAACCGCCCCCACCAGACTGCCCGAAAGCACGCGCATCAGCTGATTGCTTTCCCAAAAGCCGAAATAGCTGCCCAGTCCGTCCATTCCAATCGGCAGAATCATCAGCGCCGTCAGCATTGCCTGTCCCTTGGAAAAGGGCCTTCCTGCGTCCATCCGCCTTTTCAGAAGCAGAAAGCAAAACGCCAGAAGCACCCCGACATAAATTCCCGTACAGCGGGCGCAAAGGGGCATTGTTCCCTGCCCCCAGAGAAAGCTACGCTCTGCCATCCTGTGACAGACAGCAGAGCCAATTCTTGTCAGAAACATAGCCTATCAAAAGGTTTCGTACATGATGTTGGAGAACGCACCTGCCGCTGTGCCGAGCACACAGCAGATAAAGGAAAGCACCAGCATCACAATGCTGACCGTCATCATGGTTTTGCCGAAGCGGCGGTAATCCTCAGAGGGACTTTTGCTCAGCGCAACGCCTGCCACGCAGCCCGCAATCGCGCCCAGACCGCCAACCGCAACAATCAGCACGATAACCAGAACCTTGATTGCAGTCGGGATTTTTGCATCCGCATCCACGGTATTTTTCTTTTTATATTCGGCATCACCGGTTTCCTCGTTGGTCTCAAAGTGGTGTGTTTTGCCATCGGCTTCCTCTACGGTAAAGGAATCCACGGTTTCCGCCTGCTCTGCTTTTGCTTCCTCCCGAAAGCTGTTGTCTTCCTTATATTCATCCGTCTGTTCCGTGGGTACGGGCTTTTTGGTCGGGTCAATATTATTTCTTACATTACATACAGGGCAGCCCAGACTTTCATCCAGAATCTGTCTGCCGCAATTCGGGCAATAACTCATTGTGTGAACCTCCAGTTTTTCTCAAGCTTTTCTTTTTTCATCATTTCCTGTATCAGCCAAACAGCGTACCGATATCCTCCCCATCGATGATGCGGTGGATAACCTTCGGATCTTCGCCGTTGGCGATTGCCATTTTTACATTTGCCGCAAGGCAGATGCCTGCCGCCTGCAGCTTTGTTTTCATGCCGCCTACGCTGAATTCCGAGCCCTTTTTCTCCCCCGCCATGGCTCTGATTTCATCCGTCACCGCTGCCACATGTGCCACGCGCCTTGCATCGGGATTGTTGCGCGGATCCTTATCATAAAGCGCATCAATATCCGTCAGCAGCAACAGCAAATCCGCATGAATGATTTCCGCTACCATGGCAGAAAGGCGGTCATTATCGGAAATTTCAATTTCGTAGGTGGAAATGGTATCGTTTGCATTGACGATAGGAATAATGCCCATTTCCAGAAGGGTTTCCAGTGTGTTTTTTGTATTTTCATAGCGGCTGTCGCTGCTCAGCTCCTCCTTTGTCAGAAGCACCTGTGCCACCGTCTGATTATACCTGTCGAAAAAATTATGATAAATCTGCATCAGCATTGCCTGTCCCACAGCTGCCGCCGCCTGCTTTTCGCGCACAGCAGTCGGGCGTGTTTTCATTGCCATACGCACTGCGCCGACCCCAATCGCGCCGCTCGAAACCAGAATAACATCCTTGCCGCGGTTGCGTAAATCCGTCAGCACCCAAGCCAGCTCCTCCACCCGTTTCAGGTTCAGCCTGCCGTTTGGATAGGTAATCGTGGAGGTGCCTACCTTCACAACAATGCGCCTGCAATCCTTCAAATGCTCTCTCACAAACCTCATCTCCGTTTCTTTTGTAAATATTCCGCCTTATTTTATAGTATACAACAAAATTCCCCCATAAAAAAGAAATTTTCTATTAAGAAGTGCTTGATTTTTTCTTATTTTTCCGAAAAGAAAAACACCTCCTTCGGAAAGAATCGTTCTCCCGAAAAGAGGTGTCCGGTATGTGTCCACTATTGTCCACTATATATCCGGTATGTGTCCACTATTGTCTATTATGTGTCCACCATTGTCCACTATACGCTTTATGCGTTTCTTTCGTCCGCCTTCATGCCGTCCAGTGTTTTCTGAATCAGCTCATCCAGCTCCCAACCCAGACGTTCTGCGCCTGTTTTGATGATTTCTCTGTCACAGCCTGCGGCAAAATGCTTATCCTTGAATTTTTTCTTTACGGATTTCAGCTCCATATCCTTTACGCTCTTGGAGGGACGCATCAGCGCCGCCGCACCAATCAGCCCTGTCAGCTCATCCACAGCGAAAAGCACCTTTTCCATTTCATGCTCCGGCTCAATATCGCAGCAGATGCCGTAGCCATGGCTTGCCACCGCATGAATCATTCTTTCGTCAATATCTCTTTCCCGCATCAGCTCCTGCACCTTGGCGCAGTGCTCCTCGGGCCACTGTTCAAAATCCAAATCGTGCAGCAGACCGACATTGCCCCAGAAATCCACCTCGTCGCCATAGCCCAGCTCCTGTGCCAGATAGCGCATCACGCCCTCAACTGTTTCGCCGTGGCGCAGATGGAATGGCTCCTTATTATATTCGTTCAGTAATTCCCAAGCTTCCTCTCTTGTCAAAACCTTGCTCATATTGCATGCCTTCTTTCTCTCTCTTTTGTCTTTTGTTTCCGAAAAAATGTTGCTTTTCCACATTATAGCGAACTTTTTTCTATTATGCAACGCAATTCCTATAGGTATACAGTATTATTGGAAGCTCTTGCAATCCGAACAGAAAATAGGTACAATGAAAAGCAATGAAACAAATTTGGAAAGGATGAAAAAAATGGATGTAACAAGCTTTGGCATTGACCACAATCGCCTGCTCCGCGGAATTTATGTTTCCAGAAAGGATACCGTCGGTGACGGCATTCTGACAACCTTCGATGTTCGCATGAAGGAGCCGAACCGCGAAATGGTGATGGATACCTCCGTGATGCACACCATCGAGCATCTGATGGCAACCTTCTTCCGCGCGCACCCCGTCTGGGCGGATAAAACCATCTATGTCGGCCCCATGGGCTGTCGCACAGGGATGTATGTCATCTTCAAGGGAGATCTGGAATCTGCGGATGTGGCGGAAATTATGAAGGACTGCTATCAGTATATGGCGGACTTTGACGAGGAAATCCCTGCCGCAAAGCCCGAAATGTGCGGCAATTACCTTGACCACAACCTCGGCATCACCAGAATCGAATGTCAAAAATTCGTGGATGAGGTGCTTTCCTGCATCAAAGAGGAAAATATGGTCTACCCCAGACAAAACAGCTGATATTTTTCGCACATAAAAAATCCTCCGTAGATTTCTCATACGGAGGATTCCTTTTTCTGCTTTATCTGTTTGATTGATTATTTTTCTGTCACTTCCAAAAAACGTATGAAATTGTAATGTTCTGTCTGCATACGTCCCGTCAAGGATTAAGAAACAAAGCCTCTTCTGAATCTCCGTACGACTTTCTTTGCTGCCTCTGCGTAGCTGCGTTCTGCAAATTCGCAGACAGCACAGATTTTATCAACGAAGGTAACAACATAGGATTCGATATAACGGGGCGGAATCAGTGTACAAGGCCACATATGCTTACGAATCGCGTCCATTTCGACCTTATTCAGCTTTGTGATTTTCTGTGCATTCAGAAGCGCAATGCGCGGATGCCAAGAGGAATGGCTGGAACGAATATATTTCTTTACCCGCCAATCATAAAAGTACAAATCATGCAGTAACCCTGCTCTGGCTGCGGAATGATAATCCCACCCCATCTTGTAGCAAATCAGAAAGCTGTAATAGGATACATTTATACTATGCTGAAGTCTGCTTGTATTGCAATGCTGTGTATGCAAGTCCAACTTGAGAACCTGCTCGTGTTCCAGAAGTCCTTCCAGACACACCTTATACTCCGCCAACAACTGATCTTCATCCAAGTTATTGAAATCCTTGCGGGACCCAATAGCGCTGTGCATGGGCTCCACTTCCTTTTTATTTTTTTGTTATCCTTATTATAGCACGTTCGCCGCAAAATGTATATTGAATAATACATAAACTTGCATAGAATTTTTTGGCAATAATTTAGATAGGATTGCTCATCCTTTCGATTTTTGCAGGTCTTTCTGCAAAAACCAAAAATTTTGCATTAGGTATGTCCAATAAGAAAACAGGAAGAAACTGACGCAGTAGCCGCAGCCTTCAGCATTTCAGAATACAGAGTTTCTTATTTGGGCGCACCTTTTATTTTATTTTTCTTTTGGATTTGCAAAAAGCGCAGAAAAAAATGCAAAGAAAACAGCCGCCGTAATCCCTGCCGCGGCGGACTTGATGCCGCCCGTAAAAATGCCGAGAATCCCTGCGTGCTCAACCTCCTTCATGACCCCCTCCGCAAGGCGAAAGCCAAAGCCCGTAAGCGGAACGGTTGCCCCTGCGCCGCCGAAGCCTTCGATTTTCTGATAAATTCCCAAGCCGCCAAGGATGCACCCGATGCAGACATACAGCACCAGAATCCGCCCCGACATCAGCTTTGTCTTATCAATCAGAAGCTGTCCGATGACGCAAAGCAAGCCTCCCACTAAAAAAGCCTTCAAAAGCTCCGTCATTTCTTCGCCCCCTTTTTGCAGCCCTCTATCACAAGTCCATGCGCAATGCCGGGGATAGACTGCCCCTGCTGGGAAGAAGTAGGGCTCATCAATGCCCCTGTCGGGATGAACAGCATTCGCCCGATTTCCCCGGAAAGCAGCCTTGGGTAAAAATAGGCGCAGAATGTTACCGCAGAGCAGGCACAGCCACTGCCGCCTGCATGGGTATCCTGCGTTTCGTTATCGAAAATTTCAATGCCGCAGTCCGTATAGCGGCTGTCCATTTCATAGCCTGCCTTCGCCAGAAGCTCGACCACCAGCTCTCTGCCGACCGTTCCCAAATCTCCCGTTGCAATCACATCATAATCCTGCGGCGTTCTGCCCGTATCCGCAAAATGTGTCTGCAATAAATCTGCCGCGGCAGGAGCCATTGCCGCTCCCATATTATTCGCATCCGTTACGCCCATATCCACAATTTTCCCCGTAGTGATTTCTACAATTTTCGGTCCGTTCCCCTTTCGCGCCAGAACCACCGCGCCATCCCCCGTCACCGTCCATGTCGCGGTTGGCGGACGCTGTGTCCCTAATGGCAGAGGAAAGCGAAACTGCTTTTCCGCCGCACAAAAATGACTGGATGCTCCTGCCAGAACGTGGTTCGCAAAGCCGCCGTCAATCAGCATTGCCCCAAGGCTCATGGCTTCGCCCATCGTAGAGCAGGCACCGAATAAGCCGAAAAACGGAATTTCAAATTGTCGTACACCAAAGGTTGAGCCGGTGCATTGGTTCAGCAAATCGCCGCAGAGAATATAATCGACCTCCTTCGCTTTGAGGTTTGCCTTCTGTAAGGTCAGCGCCATGTTTTTCTCCACAAATTTGCTTTCTGCCAGCTCCCATGTAGCCTCCCCAAAAAGCGCATCCTCTGCCCTTTGGTCAAAATATTTCCCCAGAGGGCCTTCTGCCTCCTTCGGGCCTACGGTGGATGCCGCGGAAAGAATCACAGCCCCTTCCGCAAGACGCACCGTCTGCCTGCCTATCCTCTTGCTCATCCTCACACCACCCTTACCAGATAATAAATCAGTCCGACCGCCATAGAGGTCAGCGTGCCGTAAACAATGACAGGGCCTGCGACAATAAACATTTTCGCCGCCATGCCGAACACCATCCCCTCCTTTTTGAACTCAATCGCAGGGGAAACAACGGAATTGGCAAAGCCCGTAATCGGCACAATCGTGCCTGCGCCGCAGAATTTTCCCAGCTTTTCATACAAACCGAAGGCAGTCAGCACCGCAGAAATTCCAATCAGCGTGATGGAAACCCAGAGTGCCGCATCTGCTTCGGAAATTCCCTTTTTCGTATAAAGCATCAGCAACGCCTGCCCCAGAACACAAATCAGACCGCCCGAAACAAACGCCTTGATGCAGTTGCTCAGAATCGGACTGTTGGGCGAAGCCTTTTTTACCATTGCATCATAGCTTTGCTGTGCCTGCTTGGATGTATCCAATCAAATCACCCCTTTTCAATAGCTTTAAAGCACATAAAATCCGTCCACCAGAAAATACACCAGAGAGCCGCACACCTTCCCCAGCGCAAACGCAAGAATGAGCCACGGCAGACCCTTTGTCAGCCTTGTGCGCCGCAGCAGAATCGGAATGACATTCAGCACCTCTGTCAGTGCCATTGCAAGCACCCCCACGAAAATCCCCGTGCAGAGCGCATAGCAGCCCGGAAGCAGCGGCACGGAGGGCAGACGATACCTGATAAACATTGCCGTTGTCCCCCAGATTCCCCCAAGCACAATGGCATCCTCATAGATGCGGATAAACCGCTGTGTTTCCGTCCGCTTTGCCATGCGCGGCACAATGCCGATGGCAGCGATAAAGGCAAATGTGCCTGCTGCTACCATGCAGCCGGAGGTCAGCCCCAAAAATATCAGATAAATCGTTTTCAGCATCATGCGCCCCCCTTACGGCGGTTCAGATGATCAATCACGCTGGCGTTGGTTTCCTTCTCGTAGGTCGTCATTTCAATTTCAATGGGGGTCGGGTCCTGCGTGAGCGTGATTTTTGAAAAATGGTTGAAGAAAACGATAATGCCAAGCCCCAGACCAATGCTGTAGGGAATGGAAAGCAGCTTTGGCACCTCCTTGCTTTCCTCAAAAAAGAGATAATACATATTTTCAAAAATCAGCGGCAGCTGTGTATCCGAATGAAAGCACATAATCGTTGTGGAGGCTCCCACGAACAGCACCAGAGAAACAAACGCCACCTTCGTCCAGACCCAGAGCAGACTGCGCCCCTCTGCCTGCGGCAGATATTCAATCAGGATATCCGTTTCCCCGACGTTACTCACTGTTGCGTTGGGGTATTTTCGATGAAGCACCTGTATCAAATCCACCACAGAGAGGAGATACGTCTTTTTTCGCTCCTCCGGAATCCGAAAAACCACAAGCCGCTCTGCCTCGCCTGCCGTCTGTCCGCTCAGAAAAACCTCCGCAACGTCGCGCAGAAGCACCTCTCGCTTCCCCACAAGCTGCACCTTTTCCGCAGGCTTAATATAAATATCCATTTCACCCCACCTTTCCCATCTGTTTTGGTTAGTATGGCAGGGTTTTGGGAAAGTATACAGGCTTTCGGGCAATAAAAAAACCGAATGTTCCTAAAGGTGCGCCCAAATAAGAAACCTTGAATTCTGAAATGCTGAAAGCTGCGGCTATTGCGTCAGTTCCCCTTGACAGCCTAAGTCAAAGGATGTCTGCGGGAAACTTCCTTGTATCCGCAAACTTTCAGCTATTTCATTTTCTTCACGTTTTCTTATTGGAACACACCTAAACACTCGGTTCTCTTTCTCATTATAAGCGGAACGCCTTAATTTTTTCATCCTCCGCGAAGATATCTGCCAAATCCGTACAGGTGATGGCATGCTCACGGCTGACATCCAGTATCACCTTTACCGTCCCATCCGGATTCTTTTCCATCTCGATATGATGAATAAAAATATTGCGGTTTTTCAGCTGCGCCTTCAACGCCTCCAAGCCATTCGGCATATTTTCGTAGGTAATGCTGAAGGTATCACGGACAGGGCCGTCCAGCTTGCGCAGCTTTCCGCGTGCAAACACCTGAATCAGCATAATCAGCGCGGTGGAGAAAATCCCGATTGCATACATCCCTGCGCCAATCGCAAGCCCAACCCCTGCCATCGACCATAGTCCTGCCGCCGTTGTCAGCCCTTTAATAGAAACATCGCGCACGAAGATAACCCCTGCCCCAAGGAAGGAAATCCCCGTAATGACATTTGCTGCCACACGAGAGCCATCCACCCGTATTCCGGGCGTATCCAAAATATCCGTAAAGCCGTATTTGGAAACAATCATCAGAAGTGCAGCGCCAACTGCAACAATAATATGCGTCCGCAAACCTGCCTCCTTGCGCATACGGCTGCGCTCAAAGCCGATGATGCCGCCGCACAGTGCCGCAATCGCGATACGCAGCATATACTCCAGTTCGTCTATATGTGCATGAAAAAATACTGTCATCCTCATCCCCCCTATCGCTATTTTATTATTGTACCATAAATTCTGCGCATAAAAAAGCCGAAACCCCGCAGAATCCCTTGATAAATCAAGAAAAATCGCTTGCAATCCCTGCATTTTCCTGTTATTATAAAAATCTATGGCTTTAATTTGAGAAAGGAAGAAAACATGGAACACTTAAGATTTGAAGATATGAATATTTCCAACGAAATCTGCCGCGCAGTGCTGGATATGGGCTTTGAAGAAGCAACCCCTATCCAGAGTCAGGCGATTCCCGTTATTTTAGAAGGCAAGGACATCATCGGACAGTCTCAGACAGGGACAGGCAAAACCGCTGCTTTCGGGATTCCCCTTCTGGAACGCATTAACCCCGAGGACAGACGCTTGCAGGCGCTCATCCTCTGCCCCACCAGAGAGTTGGCGATTCAGGTAAGCGAGGAATTCCGCAAGCTGCTGAAATATAAGGACAACATCCGCGTTCTGCCCATTTATGGCGGACAGCCTATCGACAGACAGATTGCCGCACTGAGAAAAGGCACACAGGTTGTCATCGGTACACCCGGGCGCGTGATGGATCACATGAGAAGAAGAACCATCAAGGCGGAAACCGTACAGATGATGGTTCTGGATGAAGCGGACGAAATGCTGGATATGGGCTTCCGCGAAGATATCGAAACCATTCTGGTGAAAATTCCGGAGGAACACCAGACACTGCTCTTCTCTGCAACACTTTCCCCCGAAATTCTGGATATCACAAAGCGGTTCCAGAAGAACCCCGAATTTATCAAAATCGTCCGCAAGGAGCTGACCGTTCCCAATATCGAGCAGTATTATTTTGACGTAAAGGAAAAAACAAAGCTGGATGCCCTCTGCCGCATCATTGATGTGTATGACCCCAAGCTGGCAATGGTATTCTGCAATACTAAAAAACGCGTGGATGATTTAGTGGAAATGCTGCAGGGACGCGGCTATTTCGCAGAAGGGCTGCACGGCGACCTCAAGCAGGCGCAGCGTGATAAGGTCATGCAGAAATTCCGCAACGGCACGATTGAAATTCTGGTTGCGACAGATGTTGCAGCAAGAGGGATTGACGTTGACGATATTGATGTGGTATTCAACTATGATGTACCGCAGGATGAGGAATATTATGTACACCGCATTGGGCGTACAGGGCGTGCAGGCAAGGCAGGCAAGGCATTTACCTTCTGCGTCGGCAAGGAAATCTATAAGCTGCGCGACATTATGCGCTACACCAAAACGAAGATTCAGCAGCAAAAGCTGCCTACCCTCAGCGATGTAGAGGAAATGAAAACCAATATTTATCTTGAAAAAATCAAGGGTATCATCGAGGAGGGACATCTGACGAAATATATTCACCTCGTTGACCGCCTGATGGAGGAGGATTACACCAGCATCGACATTGCGGCGGCGTTATTGAAGGATCATCTTTCTGATGTCAATGCAGATGATATTGATGCACTGGATGATATCAATCTGGGCGGCACGGAGCTTTACGGCGGCGAAGGCGAAAAAATGGTACGCCTGTTCATCAATGCCGGCAAAAAAAGCAAAATCCGCGCAAAGGATATCGTGGGTGCGATTGCGAATGAGGCAGGTATTCCGGGGAAAACACTGGGCGAAATTGCCATTTTTGATGAATATACCTTTGTGGATGTGCCGAACGAATTTGTCAGAGATATTTTGCATGGCATGAAGCACGCAAAAATCAAGGGCAAACGGGTGCATATCGAAATCGCAAAAAAAGAAAAAACCTACGGAAAAAAGAGAAAATGATAGAAAAAAAGGAGCCAAAAGGCTCCTTTTTTATTGTTCTTCCATATGATCCTCAAAGGAATATTCGTTCAGCTCTTCAAAATCCAGAAACTCCGCCAAGGTCATGTTAAAAGCATTGGCAACCTTGTGCATCGTCCTTACATTCGGGTTCTTCGATAACCCACGCATAATGTTGTCCAGCGTGGATTGGCTCACGCCGCTCATTGTTGCAAGCCTGTTAATGGAAATGCCCCGTTCTTCGCAAAGCGTCCGTATTCGTTTTCTGTAAATCTCCGAGTAGTCCATGATTATCGCCTCGTTATCATCATTACCCATATATAGGTTGATATGATAATAACAACAAAATAATTGCACCTTACCCGAATTTGGGTTGACTTATGAAATAAAGAAGATTTACAATAGAGTTACCCGTATATAGGTAATATTATTTTGAGGTGAGTTTATGTCTGTCTGTACATTCTTCGGGCATCGCGACTGCCCATCCTCCATAAAGCCAAAATTAAAGCAAGCCCTCGTCTACCTCATTGAAACGCAGTCCGTTGATACCTTTTATGTCGGCACGCATGGGGCATTTGATGCAATGGTGCGTTCCTCTCTGGCGGAACTCATGCAGGACTACCCTCACATTCGCTGTGCGGTGGTGCTTGCCTATCTCCCCACAAAAAAGCTTGCGTATCCCTTTCCTTCCCTTCTGCCCGATGGCATTGAAGCCGCTCCGAAACGTTTCGCCATTTCCTACCGCAACAAATGGATGCTGAAACAATCGCATTTCGTTGTGACCTATATCACGCATGATTGGGGCGGCGCAGCGCAATTCGCAAGCCTTGCCAAAAAGCAGAAGAAAACAGTCCTCAATCTCGCCAAATAAAAAAGAACGGTGTCCTTCCCCACGGGAAAAGCATCGTTCTCTTTTTTATTCCTGTAAGCCTGTTTTCTCGGCGTATTCCTTAAAATCCGCGTTCCATTCCGTGCTGATTTCTGCATCCGTTCTATGGTCAGGCAAAGCATACTGCGCATCGAGCCAAGCACCAAGCCAACGGGAAAGCTTGATTGTCCCCGTGAGGTTCATGTGTCCCTGATCATAATAATCAACCTGCGGGTCTAAGCCAAGCTGTTCTCTGTATTCCGCTCTGTCCAGATCCAGATAGGTTACACCCTGCGCCGCAGCAAAACCCTCCAGTGCCTCGCTCTGCGCATACGTCCAGCTCATTTTCGGCAGATGCAGCAGCAGAACGGGGATGTTCTTTTCCTTGCAAAGCGCGATGGATTTTTCAATATAGTCCTTTGCGCTCTCGTCAAAGGAGGCAGTTTCCCCTGTCGGCTCCATGAAGTTTTCGGGGTAGGCCTGCGGCGCAATCTCTCTAAGATAAACATTTCCCTTCTTAAAGGAATGCTCCAGCAGGGGCTCCGGCTTATCCTCCGCCAGATTGATTTCCTTCCAGCGGTCATGGTAGCGCATCAGCGGAAAGGCATAGGACAGCATGGACTGCGATTCATCCGCAGCTGTCACCTCTTTGATAATATCCAGCTTATATTTCGACATCTTCATGCCGTCCAGTCCACGGCGCAAATCCCCTTCCCGCTCTGCATAATCGTAATCCGAAAAGATATTATCGCAGAGCAGAACCACCAGCTCGGGATTCTGATATTTCAGCGACTCCGCCAAAAGTCCATAGCTAACAGAAGGTGCCTGCAATGCCGACGCGCGGACATAGCCCGTAAAGCCATGCTCCTGCCACATCACCATCGGGGATACCCCACGCAGAAGCGGGCTGCTCCCGACATACAGCACATCTATCGTATCCTTCGGTTCACTGTAAAAGGCATGAATTTCATTGGATTCATCATCATGCCGCATCAGCAAATCCGTCGCATTGCCAAAGAGCATGGAGAAAACCACCACAAATGCAACACATCTTACCATAATTTTCAAACACTCTTTCCTATTCATACTCAGAACCCCCTGTAAATAAAGTCAGCGGCGTTATAATTCAAGCCATACACGCCAAAAAGAATCAGGGAGAACAAAGCACCCAGATAAATCACCCAACGGAAATAGAGGTTCTGCTTCGCGAGGGTCTCTCTTACCCTGATACCACTTTCCTGCATCAGGCTGACAGAAAGCAGCACCAGACAGGACAGGAACAGCACCCATAAATCCTTCACATCCAGACCCATCGTCAAAAGTCCGCCCTCAAGCAGGACATCCGTATTCCAGTTCTTTACCATGGAGGTAATCATATATTTCGCTGCGGAAACGCCGGGTGCGCGCGTGATAATCTTGCCGATTGCAACCAGAATCAGCGTGCGAAGCACCTGAAAAATCCGCCAGCTGATGCAGTCCGTGCGAATCGCCAGCCTTTTCACCAGCTTTTGCAGAGGCTGTTCAAAGAGGATGCCAAGCACGATCAGCGTACCGTTATAGCAGCCAAAGGCGATATATTTCCATTCTGCCCCATGCCAGATACCGATGAGGAAGAATATGATAAACTGCGGAATCAGCACGGGAATCAGCTTGCCGATATAATTCCCGAAAATCCCTCTGCATTTCTTCCCCAGACGGGAAAAGAATTTCGACAGGGACAAGGGATAGAACACATAATCCCGAAACCATGCGCCGAGCGTCATGTGCCATCTGCGCCAATAATCGGGAATCGAGGTTGCCAGATAGGGGCGTTCAAAGTTTTTATCCAGCGTTACACCGAAAATTTGCGCCGCGCCTGTTGCTATATCAATCCCACCGGAAAAATCGCCATAAATCTGGATGGCATACGCCAACGCCGCTGCCGCAACATAGGTGCCGCCGAAGGTTTCGGGGAAACCGAACGCATTATCCACCAGAACCGCTGCTCTATCCGCGATGACCATTTTCTTAAACGCGCCCCAGAGCATCAGCTGTACGCCGAACTTGATGCGTGTATAGGAAAATTCATTCGCGCGGAACAGCTGCTCCGCCAATGTGCCGAAGCGAGAAATAGGCCCCTGCACAATCTGGGGGAAAAAGGAAATAAACAGCGCCAGCTTGCAAAAGTTCCGCTCCGGCTCCTGCTTTTCTCTGTAAACATCAATCAAATATCCCATGGATTGGAAGGTATAGAAAGAAATGCCCAAGGGCAGAAGAAACCGAAAAACGGGCAGCTCCGTCCCAATGCCGATTTTTGCAAACAGCAGATTCAGGTTTTCTGTCACAAAGCCGGAATATTTCAGCACTGCCAGAATCCCAAAGTTGAACAACAGGGTCGGGATGAGAATCCGCTTCTTTTTCTTTGCAAAGGCGGCCTTCCATGCCTTTTTGCCCTCTTTATCCAATTCCGCCTTTGCCTCGTTAAAGGCAATCTTGTTTTTCGCCGCCATATCCCCGATTTTCACCGTTGCCAGATATGTAGTCACCGTGGTTGCCAGCAGATAAATAAAAATCCGCCCACCGGAAATAAAATAAAATACATAGTTAGCAACAAAAAGCGTTACCCATCGGCAACGCTTTGGTGTCAGGAAATATGCTGCGGCAGCCAGTACAAGAAAAACGATAAATCGAAATGATGTAAATGCCATACCGCTTTACTCCTCCATAATTCTTATTGATTAGTCCTCCTGCAATCTCTGCACCAATGCCCAGATTGCTTCTACGGAGTTAAAGTTTTCGGGAACAATTTCATCTGCGCCGATTTCGATATCGTATTCATCGCACAGCTCGCCTACCAGAGAAACAATATCGAAGGAATCCAGCTCGCCGCTGTCAACCAATTCCTTGTTCTCCTCAAAATCTACGTCAGGTCTCAGTTCTGCCAGAATTTTCAGTAATGTTTCCATGTTTCATTTCCTTTCTTTCTCTTACTTTTTCATCATCACCGGCGCGATTCTGCCGTCCGGCAAAAAGCCCGATGCTTCATACATCCTTAACGCAGAAGGGTTATCCTCCCGCACCCAAAGCTGAAATTTTGCAGCCTCATCTCTCTCTATGACAAGCCAATCCTGCACCAGACCGCTTCCAATGCCCTTTCCTCTGCCATCCGGCGCAACCGCAATCTGCCAGAGGACGGATACCTTCTTTTCCCTGCCGAAGCGCAGAAAACCAAGAAGCTTCTCCCCCTCCCTTGCCGCAAGCACGCGGTTTTCGCGGATATCCTGCCGCAGGGTGTCCAAATCGGGCAAAGCCGAGGTATACGGCTCAAAGGACTGCTGCATCAGCGTGAGAATTGTTTCCGTTTCTTCTTCTTTTGCAAAGGAAGGTACGCGTTCTGTTTTTTCCAAATTCCTTGCGGAAAGAAAGAGCCGTTTTCGCTGCAAATAGCGTGCAAAGCCGATTTCCTCCCATTCTGCCAAATCAGGCGGTGCTTTTGTCACGCCAACCTGCTCCAGAAGTACAGGCTTGTCAAACACAGGGATTTGCTCCGCCTTTCTCCCCTGCTCCAGAAAGAAATACAGGTCAATCTGTTTTTCCTTTTCATGGAACAGATAACAGCCGCCGTCAAATTTCAGTTCGGAAAGCCACTGCAACTGCGGAAGGAATTCCTCCGCCGCAGCGTAAAAATTTGTCCGCATTCCTTTGGAACGATACTGAGCAATTGCATCTGCCCAGTTTTTTCCATCAGGTATTTTGCTTATCGTTATCATAATACTCCTTTAAAGCCAATCTGTCTATCTTTCCATTCAAAGTCTGGGGAATTTTTTCCAATTTTAACATCAGATTCGGGAACATATATTTTGGCACCTTATCGCGCAGGCATTTCAGAATATATGCCTGTGTCGTTTCCTCCGTGCCGCAGTAGAACAGCAGAATCCGCTGTGTTCCTTCGTCATAAAGGCAAACGCCCGTTTCAATCCCCTCAATGGAATTGACAGCTGTTTCAATCTCGCCCAGCTCAATGCGGTGTCCCATGTGCTTAATCTGATGATCCTTCCTTGCCAGAAAGACAATTTCGCCCCGTTCATTATATTTCGCAATATCTCCCGTTTTATAAATTTTTTCGGGATAATACGGATTCAAAGGGTTCTGGATAAAGGCTTCTGCCGTTTTTTCGGGGTTATTATAATAGCCAAGCGCAAGGCATCTGCCACGCACGCAAAGCTCACCGCTTTCCCCCTCTGCCACAAGCCTGTCCCCATTCAAAATGAATACATCCGTATTGCGGCAGCCATAGCCGATTGGCAGAGGCTCATCATCCGCAAATTCCCTGTCTACAATATAATAGGTGCAGTCCACCGTTGTTTCCGTCGGACCATAGATATTCGCAAACATGGCATCGGGATATTTTTCTCTCCACTGATTGAACTGCTTGGTCGGCATTGCCTCGCCGCAGAACATAATCTTCTTCAGATAGGAGGGTTGGAAATTCTCCAGCGCCCCTGTATTCACCACAATACACAGTGCAGAAGGCACCCAGTCGATATAGTTAATCTGCTTTTCCTCCAGGTATTCCAGAAGCTTTTTCGGGAAGGAAAAAAGCATCTTCGGGATAATTTCCATTTGTGCGCCCGTTTTCAGCACCGCATACAAATCCTTTACAGAAGAATCAAAATAAAACGGTGCCTGATTGCCGATGATTTCCGCATCGGAAATGGAAAACGCTTCTGTGTACCATTCCGTCAGATTCACAACAGCTTGGTGGCTGATGACAACACCCTTGGGTACCCCTGTTGAGCCGCTGGTAAAAAGCGCATACAGAGGGTCTGTATCAATCACAGAGCGGCGGATTTTCCGCAAAAGTGCATCGTCAATTTCCGTTTCCAGAAGCTCCTCCAGAACGATGATTTCCCCCTCATAGCCCAGATGATTTGCCGCCTTTCGGCTTTTTTCATCAATCAGAAGCACCTGCGGCCGAAGCGTATGCAGAATAGAAAGCACGCGCTCCTTCGGCATTGTCACATCAATGGGCGTATAGAAATTGCCGCTGTAGACCGCACCCAGAAACGCCGCCACAGAAACGGGCGTTTTCTGCATCATCACTGCGATTGGGCAGTTTCTGCCGCCGAAGCGTGTCAGGTATGTGCCGATGCGCTTTGCCGTCTCCTCCAGCTCTGCAAAGGTAATCGTCCCCTCCGCACCGGAAAAAGCGATTTTATCAGGCAGGCGTTTCGCCGTCTTCTCCAGATATTCCAGTATATTTCGAATCATATTCATTCCTCGATTCTTATTCCATATTAAATCAAGTTTGAGTATAGCATCTGAAAATTCCTTCGTCAAGAATGAGAACACAAAATCCGTCTTCTGTTTCCCCGAAAAAAATTATACCTAATAAAAAGCCCTCCAAAAAATAAAAAGCCCTCTTATACGGGGATATAAAAGGGCCTTTCCTTGTATCATCATCGCTTCGTCTTTCGCATGGTTAGGAATTCTTAAAGACTTTGCATAACAATACCGATGCAATCGCTTTGCTTTGCAATCACGCCATAAGCAAAGTTTGAAAATATTTTACCATAGGTTTCTTAAAAAAACAACCACTTTTTCTTTTCCTTGTTTTCCTAGTATTTTGCTTGCATAAAGGCTGCTTTTCTGCTATGCTGAGTATAAACAGAAACCATTCGGAGAAATTTCCCCGATAAAATAGCAAAAGGAAACAAACGGAAACAAAAGGAGAGGTACCATGTCTATCGAAAAAGTAAGAGCATATCTGAAGAATATGAACTGCCCCAAGGAGGTTATTGAATTTGAGCAATCCAGCGCAACCGTTGAGCTGGCGGCACAGGCAGCAGGCGTTATCCCTGCACGCATCACAAAAACGCTTTGTCTGATGAGCAAGGAGGGCCCCATCGTTATCTGTGTTGCAGGCGATACCAAGATTGATAACCGCAAATTCAAGGATACCTTTGGTCTAAAGGCAAAAATGCTCTCTCCTGAAGAAACCCTAGAAGCAACCGGTCATGCTGTCGGCGGTGTCTGTCCCTTCGCATTGCCCGAAGGCACAAAGGCTTATGCCGATATCTCTATGAAGCGCTTTGATACCGTATTCCCTGCGGCAGGCAGCAGCAATTCCGCAATCGAGCTGACCTGCGATGAGCTTTATCATTACGGCAACTGCGTAGAATGGGTCGATATCTGCAAGGGCTGGCAGGAAGAAGCGTAACATCATACCCACCGAAATCATACGAAAGACGAGCGAGGTGACCTTATGAAGATTTCAACAAGAGGCCGTTACGGCATCCGTCTGATGCTTGCACTGGCTTTGAATTACAACAATGGCACGATTCCCTTAAAGACAATCGCCAAGGATCAGGGTATTTCCGAGAAATATCTGGAGCAGATTATCAACCCACTGACCAAGTCCGGTCTGGTAAAAAGCTTCCGCGGCGCACAGGGCGGCTATACGCTGACCAATCCTCCCGAAGCAACCACCGTCGGCGAGATACTGCGTGTGCTGGAAGGCTCTCTGTCCCCTGTGGACTGTGTTGACCATCCCAACTGCGCCAATTCCGACCACTGCGTTTCCCTTTCCATCTGGAAGAAAATGAAGGTGGCTCTGGATGAGGTTGTAGATAACATCACTCTGGCAGATATGGCGGCAGAATATGCCGAAAAAAATCCCGATGTGGCAGCAAAGTTCCGCTGTAACGGCTGAAAACATCAAAGCTTCATCAAAAATAAAATGCTGTTTGCAGATTTTCCTTTGCAGACAGCATTTTTTAATTCCTCTTTTATAATAATTTAAGCTCCTATAATAATTTAAACTCCTCCCAGCCGTCCTTTTTCAGCACCAGAACAGAGTCAAAGCCTATCTCCTTCGCCGCCTGCGCAACCTCGGCAAAACGGAAGCCAAGAGAAGCCCCATCATGGCTGTCACTGGAAAGCAGTATTTTCCCCCTTCGCTCCTTCAAATCACGCAGAAGCTGCAAGGAGGGATACGGCTCCGTCCGCAGACCGCGATACATACCGCCGGTATTGATTTCAAACGGCCTTCCTGTTTCCAAAAGGGCATCCATTGCGGAAAGTGCCGCCGTTCTGTAGCGTTTATCCATGGGGTCAAAGTAACGGCTGCCCTCGTTGAATTTCGTCACAAGGTCAAAATGTCCGATAAAGGTCGCATTTGTTCGGGAGACCACCTCCGCCTCTATCTCAAAGAACCGCTTCGTCAGCGCATATACATCACCGCCGAAGCCCTCGCGGATGCCCTGCTCCAGCACCTCAGGGCTTTCGTCCACGCAGTAATACATCCCGTTCTTCTCCACATAATGCACAGAGCCAATCACATAATCAAAGCCCTCTGTCGGAGCAGTCGAACAAGCATCCTGCTCCACGCCGCAGAGAATTTCAATCTTATCCTGATACTTTTCCGCAAGGGCGCGCACCTCCGTCTGATATTTCGGCACATCCTCCGGACGCATGCACCAGACCTCCTGATCCTCCGGGCGGAAATCATTGAACCCATGCCCCGAAAAGCCAAGGCGCGTAAAGCCCTTCGCAATCGCCGCCTGCACCATCTGCTCCGCCGTTTCCTTCCCGTCGCAGTAGGTGGTGTGGGTATGAAAATTCATGTTCGGAAATCTCATTTTGTCATCTTCTCCTGCTTTACCTTATGGTCAATGATGTGTCTCTTTGCCAGCTCCTTGCGGATATCCGCAAGGGAAATCCCCTGCTCTGTCATCAGCACCATCACATGATACGTCAAATCCGCAATTTCATAAATCGTTTCGGCTCTGTCCTCCGCCTTTGCCGCAATGATAACCTCGGTACATTCCTCGCCGACCTTTTTCAGAATCTTATCCAAGCCCTTTTCAAAAAGGTAGGTCGTATAAGAGCCTTCGGGCTTTTCCTTTTTTCTGCCTTCCAGCATTTCCACCAAGCCATCCACCGAGAAGGACTGATACGCAGGATTCAGATACACGAAATCGGAGAAGCAGGATTCTGTCCCCAGATGGCAGGCAGGGCCTTCCTTCACAACCTCAACCGTCAGCGCGTCCCTGTCGCAGTCCGCCGTAATGGAGACGATATGCTGCACATTGCCGCTCGTTTCGCCCTTGCGCCAAAGCTCCTGACGAGAACGCGACCAGAAGCAGGTTCTGCCCTCCTTCATGCTGATGGCAAGGCTTTCCTTGTTCATATATGCCACGGTCAAAACCTTTTTGCTGTAGGTATCCACTACAACCGCAGGAATCAACCCTTTTTCATCAAAACGCAATTCATCTATGTTTACCACGGTTTTCTCTCCCTTCCTTCTCTTATCTGCGGACGATAATGCCCTCCGCCGCAAGCCGTTCCTTCAATGCGGAAATTTCCACCTCACCGAAATGGAAGATGGATGCCGCAAGCCCTGCATCAATATCGGGAATTTCCCGGAACAGCGTCACAAAATCCTCGATACAGCCTGCGCCGCCCGATGCAATCACGGGCACATTCACCAAAGCGCAGACCTCCTTCAGCAGCTCTAAATCAAACCCCTGCTTCACGCCGTCCGTATCAATGCTGTTGACAACCACCTCGCCTGCGCCCATTTCGACGCAGCGCGCAATCCAAGGCAATGCCTCCATGCCGGTGTTTTCTCTGCCGCCCTTGGCAAATACCATGAATTTCCCATCCACGCGCTTCACATCCACAGAAAGCACCACACACTGATTGCCGTATTTCTGCGCCGCCTCGCGAATCAGCTCAGGGTTTCTGATTGCGCCGCTGTTCACGCTCACCTTATCCGCGCCGCATTTCAGCACGCGGTCAAAATCCGCAAGGGTATTGATGCCGCCGCCAACCGTCAGCGGAATGAAGATATTCTGTGCCACCTTTGTCAGGATATCGGTGAACAGCGCTCTGCCCTCCGCCGATGCCGTAATGTCATAAAAAACCAATTCATCCGCACCGCAGTCACTGTAGTATTTCCCTAGCTCCACAGGAGAGGAAACATCCGAAAGCCCTTCAAACTTGACCCCCTTGACCACTCTGCCATCCTTGACATCCAGACAGGGGATGATTCTTTTTGTAATCATTCGTTTCCCTCCTTTGTGAGTGTCACGGCAGCCGCGAGGTCAATATTGCCCGTATAAAGTGCCTTGCCGAGAATCGCGCCATAAAGCTTCATCTCCGCAAGTTTTTTCACATCATCCAGCGTAGTTACGCCGCCGCTTGCAACGATATCCACCTTGCATTTTTCGGAAAGCTGTCGATATAATTCCAGATTCGTGCCGGAAAGCAGACCATCCTTGGAAATATCCGTGCAGATAATCGTTTTTACGCCGATTTTCTGCAGCTTTTCGCAGAAGGCAAAGCAGCTTTCCTCGGAAACCTCTGTCCATCCCTTGATGGCAACCCTTCCATCCTTGATATCTACGCCGACCGCGATTTTTTCACCGTATTTCCGCACCATTTCCTCCAGAAAGGCAGGGTTTTGCACCGCCGCTGTCCCCAGAATCACACGGAATACGCCTGCATCCAGATAGGTCTTGATGACTTCCTCGGAACGGATGCCGCCGCCCACCTCAACCAGAAGTCCGCTTTCCCTCACAATCGTGCGGATGGTTTCCAGATTAGGCGTACCGCCGTCCTTCGCGCCCTCCAAATCAACCACATGGAGATATTTCGCCCCTGCCGCCGCAAAGGAGCGCGCCACTGCCGCAGGATTCTCGCTGTATATCGTTTTCTGTGCATAATCGCCCTTCACCAGGCGCACCGCACAGCCGTCAATCAAATCAATCGCAGGAAATAATTCCATAGAATCTTTCCCCCTTTCTTACAATTCGCAAAATGCCTTTAGAATCTGCAAGCCGACCTCGCCGCTTTTTTCGGGATGAAACTGCGTGCCGTATACATTGCCGCGCTCCACCGCCGCTGTCAGCTCTGCGCCGTATTCCGTTCTCGCAGAAACAAAGGCATCACAATCCGCGCCCGCGTAGGAATGAACAAAATAGACACAGTCGCCCTCATTGATGTATTGGAACAGCTTAGATTTTTCTCTGTCCTTCGGGAAAATCAGCCGATTCCACCCAATATGCGGCACCTTCAGCCCTTCCCCAATCATGGGCGCAATGGGCTTTACACTGCCGCCAATCAAGCCTAAGCCTGCATGCTCGCCATATTCGTAGCTTTTTTCCAGAAGCATCTGCATCCCTAAGCAAATGCCAAGCAAGGGTTTGCCGTTTGCCGCTTCCTCCAGAACAACCTGCTCCATGCCGCTTTCACGCAGCTTCCGAATCGCATCCGCAAACGCACCCACGCCGGGCAGGATGATTCTATCCGCCGCCTTGATTTTGGCAATATCATTTGTGACCTCCGCATCTGCCCCGATGAATTTCAGAGAGCTTTGCAGGGAAAACAGATTCCCCACGCCGTAATCAATAATCGCAATCATCAAAGCACCCCCTTTGTGGATGGAATTTCATCCGCATAATCCTTCTGCACCGCGACTGCCTTCGCTAAGGCGCGCGCCGTTGCCTTGAAGGCTCCTTCTATAATATGATGGGAATTTTTCCCTCTGAATTGTAAGAGATGCAGATTCAGCTTTGCATTTCGCACAAAGGCAATGAAAAATTCCTCCACCAATTCCGTATCAAACGTGCCAACCTTTTCCGTCGGAATTTCCAAGCCGTATTCCAGATGACTTCTGCCGCCAAGGTCAACCGCCGCCAGAAGCAGCGCTTCATCCATCGGCAGAGTGATGTCCCCGTAACGGGCAATTCCTCTGCCCTCGCCCAGCGCATCGGCAAACGCCTGTCCCAGACAAATCCCGATATCCTCTACAGAATGATGATCATCCACCTCAATATCGCCCTTGCAGACCACATCCAAATCAAATCTGCCATGCTTTGCGAAAAGCGTCAGCATGTGGTCAAGAAAGCCAACGCCTGTGTTCACACTGCTCCTTCCCGACCCATCCAGCAAAAGGGAAAGGCAAATATCCGTTTCCGCGGTTTTTCTGATAATCTCGCTTTGTCTCATGTCAATCCCCTTTCTGCTCCTGCAAAATCTCCGCTGCTTTCGCAAATAAAACCTCCATCTGTTCGGGCGTGCCGATGGTAATGCGCAGGAAGTCCTCAATTTTTTCCTTGCCCCAGAAGCGCACCAGAACACCTTTTTTCTTCAATTCCTCATAAAGCACCCTGCCGCTGACGGCGTTGCTTTTTGCAAAAATAAAATTCGCCTTGGAATCCAGAACGGTAAAGCCCATCTCGCGGAGTTTTTGAGTCGTCATGTCTCTGGTTGCCGCAATTTTCTTCGCATTTTCCACATAATAAGCATTGCTTTCCACCGCCGCTTCGCCTGCAAGCAGTGTCAAACGGTTGATATTATAGGGATTCGTGGAATACTTGATTTTTTCCAGATCCGCAATGATGCCTGCATCTGCAATGGCAAAGCCCAATCTTGCCCCTGCCATGGAGCGCGATTTACTATAGGTCTGTACCACAAGCAGGTTATCGTATTTCCGAATCAAATCCACACAGCTAGTGCCGCCGAAATCAATATACGCCTCATCAATCAGCACAATTCGGTTCGGGTTCGTTTTCAGAATTTCCTCAATCTCCGCAAGGGAAATTTCCATCCCTGTGGGCGCATTGGGGTTCGCAATCACAACCATTCTGTCGATATTGCAGTAATCCCGATAATCCACGCCAAAATCCTCTTTCAGAGGAATTTTCACGCAGTCCACATGATAAAGGTCGGCATAAACAGGATAAAACCCATAGCTGATTTCGGGGAATGCCGCCCCTCTTTCGCTGTCGCAAAACGCCATAAAGGCGAAATTCAGAATATCATCCGAGCCGTTGGAAAGGAAGATATTTTCTGCTTTCACGCCATAAAGCGCCGCCAGCTTTTCCTTCAGCCCCCTGCCTGTCGGGTCGGGGTAAAGGTTCAGCCTGCTGACCTCCTCGGCAGAAATCGCCGCCACCACCGCAGGCGAGGGCGGATAGGGCGATTCATTCGTATTCAGCTTTACATACTGCTGATCCTGTGGCTGTTCGCCGGGTGTATATGCCTCCAAGCCCGCAAAACGAGGACTCATAAATCTGCTCATTGGATAACCCCCTTATCTTTTCGCACCAGAGCGGAACGGGCATGTGCCTCCAAGCCCTCTCTTCTGGCAAAGAAACCGATTTTCTCCGCCTCCGCCGTCAGTGCCTCTTTTGTATAGTAAGTAAAGGAAGAACGCTTCACAAAATCATCCACGCCCAAGGGAGAGGAAAACCGCGCCGTACCGCTTGTCGGCAGGGTATGGTTCGGCCCTGCGAAATAATCCCCCAAGGCTTCTGGTGCGTTTCTTCCAAGGAAAATCGAGCCGGCATGACGGATATCCGCCAAATAACGAAACGGCTCATCCACCGAAACCTCCAGATGCTCCGGTGCAATTTCATTGGAAACCACGATGGCTTCCGCGATATCCTTTACCAGAATAATCTTTCCGTTATTGTCAATGGATGCTCTTGCGATTTCCGCTCTGGGGAGCAGTGCAATCTGCCGTTCCAGCTCTGCCGTTACCGCCTGTGCCAAGGCTTCGCTTTCCGTCACCAGAACCGCCGAAGCCATTTTGTCATGCTCCGCCTGCGAAAGCAAATCCGCCGCAATGATTTCCGCATCGGAATTGCCATCCGCAATGACAAGAATTTCGCTCGGCCCTGCAATCATATCAATCGAAACCTGCCCGAACACCTGCTTTTTCGCTTCTGCAACAAAGGCATTGCCGGGGCCTACGATTTTATCCACACGAGGGATGCTTTCCGTGCCATACGCAAGCGCCGCAACCGCCTGTGCGCCGCCGATTCTGAAAATACGGTCAACCCCTGCGATTTCCGCCGCCGCAATGATATCGGGGTTTAATTTCCCATCCTTCGCCGGCGTTACCATGCAAACCTCCTTGACCCCTGCTATCTTCGCAGGAATACAATCCATCAGCACCGTAGAGGGATAGCTTGCCGTCCCCCCGGGGACATAGAGCCCCACTCTGTCCAGAGGGATAATTTTCTGCCCAAGCACAACACCCTCGCGCTCCGTCAGCACAAAATCCGTCCGTTTCTGCTTTTCATGGAAGGCACGAATATGCGCCGCCGCTTCCTTTAAAATCTCCAGAAACGCCGCGTCCGCCTGTGCATACGCCGCCGCCCGTTCCTCCTCGGAAACCTCAAACACCGCAGGTGCCGCGCCATCGAATTGCTCTGCATAGCGTTTCAGTGCCGCATCGCCGCCTTTGCGTACCTCTGCGATAATCTCCGCAACCACGTCCGCCACATTCGTTTTTTCTTCCTCTCTTGCAAAAATTTCTTCTATTTTAATGTCTTTGTAAGCATAGGTTCGAATCATGCCTTCACCTCATTTCTTCTATCAGTCCTTTTTTTCCAGATTCTCCGCAATCCGATCGCACAGCTCGCGAATCCTTGCGTTATTGAATTTATAGCTGACCTTATTCGCAATCAGCCTTGCGCTGATTGGCACAACCGTTTCAATGACCTCAAGGTTGTTTTCCTTTAAGGTGATTCCCGTCTCCACGATATCCACAATCACATCACTCATCTTCAAAATCGGGGCAATCTCAATCGAGCCATGCAATTCGATAATATCAATTTCTCTGCTCTGCTTTCTGTAAAATTCTCTTGCGATATTGGGGAATTTTGTTGCCACGCGCAGGGTATGTCCCCCATCGGGGCGTTCTCCCTTCACGCCTGCCACCGCCATGCGGCATTTGCCCATGCCTAAATCCAAGAGTTCATACACATCCGAGGACTGCTCCAGAAGAATATCCTTCCCAACTACACCGATATCCGCCGCGCCGCGTTCCACATAAACCGCCACATCCGAGGGTTTTACCCAGAAATACCGCACGCCGTTTTCCTCGTTTTCAAAAATCAGCTTTCTGCCGCCCTCATGAATAGAAGGACAGCCATAGCCGATTGCCTCAAAAATATCATACGCCTTTTCGCCCAATCTGCCCTTCGGCAGTGCGATGTTAATCCAGTTCCGCAACGATTTCAAGCCCCCTATCCTTCATACAAAGCAGCTGCTTATATTTCACGTTTCCTGTATTTTTTCTCTGCACCAGAACGCTCTGCCCGTTATCGGTCAGCATCTGCGCCGCCTGCGCCAGAGCCGCCACATCCGCGCCCTCCTCATAAAGCAGGAGTGTATCCACATCGTATTCCTTTTCCTTGGAATCAAAGCGTTCCAACAAATCCAGATAAACCGCAAAGCCGATGGCATCCGCATCCTTACCCAATTTCCGCAGCAAATTGTCATATCTGCCGCCGCTGAGAATGCTGCTGGGTACACCGTTGATAAAGCCCTGAAAAATGATGCCCGTATAGTAATCCATATCGTTCACGATGGAAAAATCGAGATTCACCTTTTCCTCATTGCCGCCGATTTTCAGACACCGCAGGATATTTTCCAGCTCCTGCACCGCCTGCTCCATTTTTTCATTACAGCAAAGCGCCTTCGCCTGCGGCAGGGTTTCCTCCAGACTGCCATACAGACTCGCCAGTCCCTCCAATCTCTCAGTCAAATCCGCCGCAACGCCGTTTTCCTTACAAACTGCGCGAATCCCGTGAATATTCTTCTCGCTGATGCAATCGAGGATTCTATCCTGCTGTGCATAAGGCAAAGCAACCTCCTCCATCAGCCCTGCCACAAAGCCCATGTGAGAAACATCCAGTATATAAGCGTCGCTGATGGCCTTCAGGCTTTTCTGCGCCAGTAAAAGCACCTCAAGCGTGGCGTATGCATCCACCTCGCCGATATATTCCAAGCCAACCTGCATGATTTCCTTGTATTCGCCTGCGCCCTTTCTGGCACGGTATACATTTTCGTTATAATACACGCGTTCTGCCGTATCTCGGCTTCCCTTCGTATTCTTCACGATAGAAAGGGTCACATCCGGCTTGAGTGCCAAAAGCTTGCCGTCCAGTCCCGTAAAGGTCAGGATGGCTTCGCTGTGCAGAAAGCTTCTGTTCTCCGCATAAAAATCGTATTCCTCAAATTTGCTCATCTTAAATTTCCGATAGCCATATTGTTCAAACAAGGCACGCAGGCTGAAGCTGACCCGCTCCTCTTTTTTCAAAAGCATTTCTTCCGGTTTCATTCAAATTCCACACCCTTTCTGTTCTGAAAATAGTGTATCGCATTTTAACGCTTTAGTCAAGTAGAACGCTAAAGCATATCCCTCAAATTTTACAATATAGTCTACACGTTTTTGTGCATTCTGTCTAGTGGACATTTGTCTTTTTCCGCTTTTTCTGCAATAAAAAAGGCTGTTTCTACCTATTTAATAGCAGAAACAGCCTCTTTGCCGAATCTATATCCAAAAAGCCCTTTTATTTCTCCAGTTCCCGAATCAGGTTTACCATTTCAATCGCGCTGACCGCACAATCGTAGCCCTTGTTACCTGCTTTTGTGCCGGCACGTTCAATCGCCTGTTCGATGTTTTCCGTTGTCAGCACACCAAACATCACAGGAATGCCTGTTTCCAGAGAAACCGCCGCAATCCCCTTGGAAACCTCGTTGCAGACAAAATCATAATGGCTGGTGGAGCCACGAATCACTGCGCCTAAGCAAATCACAGCATCATATTTGCCGCTTTTCGCCATTTTGGATGCAATCAGGGGAATTTCAAATGCGCCGGGCACCCATGCCACGTTGACATCCTCTTCCGCCACATCATGCCGCACCAGACCGTCCATCGCGCCGCTCAACAGCTTTGCTGTGATAAATTCGTTGAATCTTGCCGCTACAATACCGATTTTAATCTGCTTCGATACCAGTTTACCTTCAAATGTTTTCATTTTTATTCCCTCTTTTCTTTCATTTTTTCTTTTATATTTCAGATTCTTTAATATTTCAGATAATGCCCCATGCGTTCCTGTTTTGTTTTCAGATAGAATAAATCATGTGTTGTTGCATCCATCTGGATCGGCACGCGCTCTGTAATTTCAATCCCAAATTCCTCCAGCTGATATACCTTATCGGGATTGTTGGTCAAAAGACGCATGCTTTTTACGCCCAATTCGCGCAGAATCTGTGCGCCGATATAGTATTCTCTCTGGTCGCCCTTGAAGCCAAGGGAAAGATTCGCTTCCAAGGTATCCATTCCCTGCTCCTGCAATTCATAGGCGCGCAGCTTATTGATTAAGCCGATACCACGCCCCTCCTGCCGCATATAAAGCAGGATACCGCGTCCTTCCTTTTCAATCTGCGTCATAGCAGCGGCAAACTGCTGTCCGCAGTCGCACCGCAGGGAGCCGAAGGTATCCCCTGTCAGGCACTCGGAATGAACTCTGCAAAGCACATCCTTGCCATCACCGATATCGCCCTTTACCAGTGCTACATGATGCTCGCCATTCAGCAGATTGACGAAGCCATACGCCATAAAATCACCGTATTTCGTGGGCATTTTAACAGCTGCCTTCTGTTCCACCAGCTTTTCATGGCATTTGCGGTAATTCTGCAAATCCCGAATGGTAATAAATTTGATATCCCATTGCTTTGCCAGCTTCATCAGCTCAGGCGTACGCATCATGGTACCATCCTCACGCATGATTTCGCAGCACAGCCCACATTCCTTCAAGCCTGCCAGTCTGCATAAATCAACGGTTGCTTCGGTGTGCCCTTCCCGTTCCAGAACGCCGTTTTTCTTTGCCAGGAGAGGGAACATGTGACCCGGTCTGCGGAAATCCTCAGGCTTTGCATCATCCGAAACGCATGCAAGCGCTGTGATAGAGCGTTCTGCCGCAGAAATGCCTGTTGTGGTTGCCACATGGTCGATGGAAACCGTAAATGCGGTTTCGTGATTATCCGTATTCTGCTGTACCATCTGCGGAATCCGCAATTTCCGCACATATTCCTCAGACATAGGCATACAAATCAAGCCCTTGCCATAGCATGCCATGAAGTTGATGTTTTCTGTGGTTGCAAATTCTGCCGCGCAGATGAAATCCCCTTCGTTTTCTCTATCGGGATCATCTGTTACCAAAATGATTTTGCCGTTGCGCAATTCCTCCAACGCTTCCTCTACTGTGTTAAACTGCATGATGTATTCTCCTCCTTAAAATCCGTATTTCGATAAAAAATCCATTGTAATTGTATTTTTCGGCTGCTGCTCTGCTTTCGGGCAAACCAGCTTTTCTACATATTTTCCAATGATATCCGTTTCCAGATTTACCAAATCGCCTTCTCTGCGGTTCTTCAAAATGGTTTGGCTGACCGTATGCGGAATGGCAGAAATGGAAAACTCGCTTTCTCCGACCTCCGCCACTGTCAGGCTAATGCCGTCAATGGTTATGGAGCCCTTTTCAACGATATATCGCATCAGCTCCGCCTTCACCTGTATGGTATACCAAATGGCTGTATCATCCCGACGCACGCGGATCACCTTTCCCACACCGTCTACATGGCCTGCAACGATATGCCCGCCAAAGCGTCCGTCTGCCGCCATGGCTCTTTCCAGATTCACAGGTGTTCCCATTGTCAGCCCTGCCAGAGAGGAACGGTTCAGCGTTTCGTGCATCACATCTGCGGAAAAGCCATGCGAAAACAGCTCCGTTACCGTTAAGCAAATGCCGTTGACCGCAATGCTGTCACCGATTTTGGTTCCCTCCAAAACCGTATCCGCATGAATGGTCAAGACCGCAGAATGCTGTCCGTGCTTGATTCTCTCAACCCTTCCGATTTCCTCAACAATTCCCGTGAACATCTCTGCTCACCTCGCTCTCTATCAGAAAATCCTCTCCCAGAGGAATGATTTTGCTGTTCTTTAAATAAAATGCCTCCGCCGGCGTTGCAACGCCCTGTCCCTCGATGGGGGTTTTTGCCGTCCGTCCGCCGAATAATTTCGGTGCGATATATGCCTGTACCTTTTGCACAATGCCTTCCTCCAATGCTGTCCAATGGAGTGTACCGCCGCCCTCTATCAGAATGCTGTCAATTTCCCGCTCACCTAATTTTTGCATCAATTCCTGCAAATCAACATGCCCGTTTTTTTCGTTCACCTGTAGGATTTGACAGCCTGCCGCCAGATATGCCTCCTGTTTTTCCCTATCCGCACAGCAGGTTGCAAGGATGGTCGGTATTTCCTTCGCCGTTGCAACAATTTGCGTATCCAACGGTGTGCGAAGGTGTGTGTCACAAATAATGCGAATCGGGTTTTTTCCGCCCTCCATCCTGCAATTCAGCATGGGATTATCTGCCAATACCGTTCCCACACCCACCATGATTGCAGTATATTTATGCCTTTGCTCTTGCACATGTGCTCTTGCCGTTTCCGATGTAATCCATTTAGATGCACCTGTGTAGGTTGCAATTTTTCCGTCCATCGTCATCGCATATTTCATTACCACAAAGGGACGCTTTGTTTGAATATAGTGGAAAAACACCTCATTCAAGCGATCACATTCCTCCTCCAGCATGTGCTCCGTTACCTCTATGCCATGCTCTCGTAAAATCCGAATTCCCTTTCCTGCCACAAGCGGATTGGGGTCTGCCGAACCGACCACCACGCGCCGAATGCCTGCCTCCAGAATGGCATCTACACAGGGCGGCTGTCTGCCCTGATGGCAGCAAGGCTCTAATGTGACATAAAGCGTCGCTCCCTGCGGCGATTTTTTGCAATTTGCCAATGCGTTTCGCTCTGCATGCGGCTCACCGCATTTTTCATGCCACCCCTGACCGATGATTTCACCATCCTTCACAAGCACTGCCCCTACCATCGGGTTCGGTGCCGTCCATCCGAGTCCATTTTTCGCAAGCATGAGTGCAAGCTCCATATATTCTGAATCCTTCATAGAATCCCTCCAGACAGATTTCAAAAATACAAAATAAAAAATGCTCCGAACAGAATCGCTCAGAGCATCAGAAACACACACCAAAAGACTCCCTGTGCCCAAATAAGAAAAGCTCCGGAATGTTCAAAAACAATCCAGAGCAGATATCTCAAAAAGACACAGAAAAGAAACACTTTTCCTACGTTCATCCATCTTCTTTCATCCAGACTATACTGTCGGCTTCGGAGTTTCACCGAATCATGCCTTGCGGCTCGTGGGCTGTACCACCGGTAGGGACTTTCACCCTGCCCTGAAGATTCTATTTATTTACGAGACCAGTATATGCGTTTGTCAGAGATTTGTCAAGCTATTTTTTGCAAAACATATCAAAATTCTCTGCCCCCAAGAAAATTTCAGCAAAAAAAGAACACGGCTTTTCTCGCAAAAATCCACCGTGTCCCTTTTTATTTTTCCGTTACCGAAATGCTGATTGTGTGCGATGCGCCGTCCGCCTCGCCTTGGAAAAGTGCCTGTATTTCGCCCAGCTTGCCGACCTGCTCCAGAAAATCTGCATAATTTGCCGCAGGAATCACCGCCTGAATCACATCATCCGCACTGCTTCCCTCATAACCGCCGGCTTCCTCTATGCTCTTACGAATTGCCTGCAAGGCTGTCTCCTTTTCCGCCACCTGAAGTGTCATGCTGTCCGCCGCATTGCTGTCCGCAGCGCGTGTGCCGCTCACCAATGTCTCGCTGTCCATCGCATTTTCCGCTTCGCTTGCATATAAAGCCGCTTTCGGCATGGTTGCCGCTCCATCCGACCGAAAAGACTTTGCCGTTTCCTTCGGAGTTGCTTCTTTCGGAGTTGTTCCTTTTGGTGCGGTTTCTTTTGGTGCCGTTTTCTGCGAAACAGGTTTTTTTACCTTCTTTGTTTCCTGCTCAGAAAAATCCTCCTTGGTATCGGATTTTTCCGCCGCATTGCTCTCTGTCGCGCTGTCCGCCGCAATCTGTTCTGCCGCTTCCTCGCCCGTATCCGCCGTCAGCGCAGTATTCTCAAACAGAATCTGCTCTATCTCCTCGTTCTGGTTCTGCCGCATTTCCAGCATCCCCCTCGTGCCGCCTGCCACCACAACCACAAGCACCGCCGCCGCGATCATGCTCATCTGCTTCCAGCCATGCTTCTTCTTTGCAGGGAAAGGCACAATCTTGCGTTCCGCCTGTAGCTTCTGCATCAGCTCTGTATGATAGCCTTCAGGGAGTTCCTCGTCAGGAAGGCTCGCCAAAGCGTTTTTGATTTCCTTCTGCTGCGCCAGCTCTTCTCTGCAAGCCGCACAGCCTTCCAAATGCGTTTCGATTTCTGCTGTTTCCTCTGCCGTGGTTTTGTTTTCCAAATACGCCCAGAGCAGCTCTTTCACTTTATCACAATTCATTGCCTTCCCTCCTTTCCTCTCTTATGACGAATAAAATGTGCATCTTGTTCCCGTAATTTTAAAATTTCCTGCTTTAATTGATTTCGCCCACGGGAAATACGGCTCTTCACCGTTCCCAGCGTAAGCTCCAGAATCTCCGCGATTTCCTCGTAGGAAAGCCCCTTGATATCCCGCAGGATAACCGCCACCTTATGCTCCGGCGAAAGGCTCTCCAATGCCTGTAAAATCTCGCTTTTCTGCTCCTCTCGAAGCATGCTTTCCTCCGGTGTTTCGCCCGCATCCGCAACCTGCCGCTGCATGCTGCCTTCCTCGCCTTCCATCTCTTCCTCTAACGAAAAGCTCTGCCTGCCCTTCCGCTTTCGCATTTCATCAATGCAGGTGTTCGCCGTAATGCGGTAAATCCAGGTAGAAAACTGCGACCGCTCGTCAAAATTCCCGATATTTCGATACGCCTTCAGAAACACCTCCTGCGAAATATCCTTCGCATCCTCGCTGTGGTTCATCATGCGCAGTGCCACGTTATAAACGATCTTTTCATGCTGTAAAATGAGTTCCTCAAAGGCGTGCATGTCCCCCTGCTTCGCCCTCTTGACCAATCGTGCCTCGTTCTGGTCGGTCATAAACGGTTCACCTCCGTAGGCCGTGCCGATTCTCTCTTTTTTCCAATTTTTTTCAAATCACTGCCGAATATGAAAAAAGAGACGAATCATATTCGTCTCTTAAACTGCCATCGAGGCGACAGGATTTGAACCTGCGACCTCTACATCCCTAATGTAGCGCTCTACCAAGCTGAGCCACGCCTCGATATTTTTTACCGCTTTTGTTCAGCGACTTTTACATATTACCACAGGATATTCTTTCTGTCAACAACAGATTTTATATTTTTTCAAAATGTATCCAAAAAAATCCCTTTTATAGAAAAATCCACCGAACCTTCCGCAAAATCATTCGGTGGATTTCTGTTTTTATAACAAATGCAGCCGTCTGCAAACGCGAATCAGCTTGCCGCCGCCGGGTACTGTCTGCAAGTCCTCCTCCACGATGCCCTTGATGAGCAGCATCACCAGACCATACACCGCAACCGCAATGCAGATTGCAAGCAGTGTCGCGATGGTGTTGCTCTGCAAAAGCTGATAGAACACATGATAGCTGCCAAGTGTTGCCGCCGCCATGGCAGCAGAGCCGATAATCGGCTTGAGAAAGCTACCCATGATATCAAATTTCGTTCCCGTCAGTCTGCTCAGCATGATTACATCAAAAACGCCTGCAACCAGATAGCAGCCCGTTGTAGAAAGCACTGCCCCCAGAACGTTAATAGAAGGAATCCGAATCAGAACCATGTTCAGAATCACCTTTGTAATGGCACCCAGAATCGCACCGACCACGGGCACCTTAATATGTCCAATCCCCTGCAAAATCCCCGTAGAGGTCTGACAAAGTGCAAGGAAGATAATGGAAACGCCACCAACCGTCAGCAGTGTACCGCCGTCGCTTGCACTGGGGAACAGCATGTGGATAATCTGCGGCCCAAGCGCACTGATACCAACCGCTGCAGGCACAGAAATAATCATGGAAATGCGATAGGTCAGCGTCATTTTTCTGCGTACCTGCTTCCGCTCCTTCAATTTTACCGATGTGGCAATGCTCGGCAAAGCCGCTGTTGCAACCGCCGTAGAAATCGTAACGGGCAGTGTTGTCAGCGTGACATATTTCCCCGAAAGCTGTCCGTACAACGCCTTCGCATTCGCTTCGGAAAATCCAATCTGCTGCAAAATTCTTACCACCATCCCCATATCAATCAGGTTGGTAATGCTGAATACCGCCGTACCTGCGATGATGGGCCATGCCGTCTGCAAAACTCTGCCCATCAGCTCACGCTTCGATTCCTCGTAGGGCTGCTTGCATCGCTCTGCTCTCCAAAGCAGATACGGGCGAATCAGACAGTAGGCAAAGACTACCACAACCAGACCTGCCAAAGCGCCAATGCCCGTCCCCATCGTACCACCGGCAGATGCCAGAGGAATGTTTTTCGTCATCCCCTCCGGAATATTGATGCTCATAAACACCCATGCCAGATACACACTGAAAAAGGCGTTGAACACCTGCTCTACAATCTGAGAAATCGCGGTCGGCACCATGGTACGCATCCCTTGGAAATATCCGCGGAATACGGACATGATAGCAACAATCACCAAAGTCGGGCAAAGCGTCAGCAGGGAATAATAGCTGTCCGCAATATCAATCATATCTGCCAGTCGGTGTGCGCCAAGTCCCATCACAACTGCAAAGAACGTGCCAAAGCAGGTGGAAATCACCAATGCCGCCTGAAAGACACGATGCGCATTTCGGTATTGCTTCAGTGCAATTCTCTCGGAAACCAGCTTAGAAATTGCTGCAGGCAGCCCCGCCGAGGATAAAATCAGCAGGAAGGTGTAAATATAATAGCCACCGCTGTAAATCGCATTCCCCTCGTCCCCAATCATATTGGTTAAGGGTAAACGGTATATAAAGCCCAAAAAACGTACCAGCAGGCTGGCTGCTGCCAGAATTGCCGCCTGTTTTACGAAGCTGCCGCCCTTTTTCTTCGCTTTTGCCGCCATGGTGCACCTCTTTCCAAAAAATCCTAATCAGAACCGCTTCTTAGCTGTTTGCGCGGTTTTTCGCCTTTCTGCGCTGGGTATTATCCAGAATCTTTTTCCGCATACGCAGATTCTGGGGGGTTACCTCCAACAACTCATCATCACTGATAAATTCCATGCACTGCTCCAGAGACATCGTGATATGCGGTGTCAGCTTCAGCGCATCATCAGAGCCGCTCGCACGGGTATTTGTCAGCTGCTTTTTCTTACATACGTTGATATCCATATCATCCGCACGGGCATTTCTGCCGACAACCATGCCCTCGTAAACCTTTGTGCCTGCGCCAATGAACAGATCCCCACGTTCCTGTGCGTTATACAGACCATAGGTGATTGCTTCGCCGCTTTCAAACGCAACCAAAGAGCCCTGCGAACGGGTCACGATATCACCCTTATAGGGTTCATAGCCGTCAAACAGGGAGTTCATAATGCCGTTGCCCTTGGTATCCGTCATAAATTCACTGCGGTAGCCAATCAGACCTCTTGCAGGAATAGAAAATTCCAGTCTGGTATAGCCGCCCTTTGCAGGATACATATTTGTCATTTCGCCCTTTCTGCTGCCCAGCTTTTCGATAACATTGCCGACAAATTCCTCAGGAACGTCAATCGTTACCGCCTCCATAGGCTCGCATTTCTTGCCGTTAATCTCTCTGAACAGCACCTCCGGCTTGGAAACCTGAAATTCGTAGCCTTCTCTGCGGAGTGTTTCAATCAGAATGGAAAGATGCAGCTCCCCTCTGCCGGAAACCTTCACGCTGTCCAAATTATCCGTATCCTCTACCCGCAGGCTGACATCTGTATTCAGCTCCTTGAACAGTCTGTCACGAATCTGTCTGGAGGTAACATATTTCCCCTCCTGCCCTGCAAAGGGGCTGTCATTTACGGAGAAATTCATTGCCAGTGTGGGTTCGGAAATCTTCACAAAGGGCAGAGGTTCAGGCTTTTCGGGGGAACAGATGGTATCCCCAATCATGATATTTTCAATGCCGCTAAGCGCAACAATATTGCCGACGCTCGCTTCCTTTACCTCCACTCTCTGCAAGCCCTGAAATTCGTACAACTTTGTGATACGAACCTTTTTCTGTGTTTCCGCATTGTGCATATTCAGAACGACAACCTCGTCATTGACACGCAGTACGCCGTTTTCAATCTTACCGATGCCGATACGACCCAGATATTCGCTGTAGTCAATCGTGGAAATCAGAGCCTGTGCCGGTGCATTCACATCCCCCTTGGGTGCAGGAATGTGATTGATGATTGCTTCAAACAAGGGCTTCATATCCCCTTCTCTTGCATTAGCATCCTCGGACGCATAGCCGCCTCTTGCAGATGCGAATACAAAGGGAGAATCCAGCTGGTCTTCGTTTGCATCCAGCTCCATGAACAGCTCCAGAACCTCATCCACAACCTCATCAGGGCGTGCTTCGGGTCTATCCACCTTATTTACGCAGACAACAACAGGGTGATTCAGCTCCAACGCCTTGCGCAGAACGAATTTTGTCTGGGGCATAGGACCTTCAAACGCATCCACCACCAGCACAACGCCGTCTACCATTTTCAGCACACGCTCTACCTCGCCGCCGAAATCGGCATGTCCGGGGGTATCAATGATGTTGATTTTGGTATCGCCATAGTTTACGGCTGTGTTTTTGGAAAGAATGGTAATCCCTCTTTCCCGTTCAATATCGCCGCTGTCCATGACTCTTTCCTGTATCTCCTGATTGGAACGGAAGATACCGCTCTGTCTGAGCAGCTGATCCACCAATGTGGTTTTGCCGTGGTCAACGTGGGCAATAATCGCTACGTTTCTGATATTTTCAATATTCTGACTCATTTAGAATTACTCCAATCGTTTCAAGTTTTTCTTTTACATTATCTTCTGTGTGACACTTAATTGTAGCACACCATTTTCTCGGATGCAACGATTCCAAAGAAAAAAACGCCCTCATCTGCCGATAATTTCCAAAAAAATACACTTTTTCGGCATAAAGAAAGACTCTCCTGACGGAGAGCCTCTTTGTTGCATAACCAAGCTCAAATATATGTCTGAATGCTTTCGCACTTAGGTCAAATAAATAGAATCGATTAAGCACGTGTTACGTTTGCAGCCTGAGGGCCTTTTGCACCCTGTACTACTTCAAATTCAACTTCCTGGCCTTCTTCCAGTGTTTTGTAGCCTTCAGCCTGAATTGCGGAGAAATGTACGAATACATCGTCTTCACCAGGTACGGAGATGAAACCAAAACCTTTTTCTGCGTTAAACCATTTTACTGTACCTTTTTTCATTCTTTAAAATCCTCCTACTTGAGATAGATAAAAATTTGTTACAGTTTGATATTAGCATAAATTTCCGTCAGTGTCAATCCGATTTCCAGTGAATCACTTGGGATTCGCTCGACAAAGCATTACATTTTCCCATAATTTTCGTCCTCCTGCAGGGCTCCGTTCTGGATTGCCATCCGCGCCAGTTCGTCGCATCTTTCATTGCCGGGGTTGTCCGCATGTCCCTTCACCCAGAGGAAAGTCACCTGATGCTTTTCCAGCAGCAAAAGCAGCCGCTCCCAGAGGTCAACATTTGAAGCCTTCTCCTTTTTGTTCCGCATCCAGCCGTTCTGCCGCCATTTCACAACCCAGCCCTTTTCTATCGCGTCCACCACATACTTCGAGTCACTGTAGAGGTTCACCCTGCAAGGCTCCTTCAATGCTTCCAGTCCTTTGATAACCGCAAGCACCTCCATGCGGTTGTTCGTTGTCAGACGATAGCCTGCGGAAAGCTCCTTTTTTGCACTGCCATACAGCAGCACAACGCCATAGCCGCCGGGGCCTGGGTTGCCCGAACATGCGCCGTCCGTATAAATCGTCACTGTTTTCATTCGGTTTCCTCCTTCAAAAATGCCGCGCCAATCAGCAAATCCTCTTTTGTCGTGATTTTGATGTTGCGGTAGCTGCCCATGATAACCCGCACAGGAAAGCCGCTGTGCTCCGCAACAGAGGCATCATCCGTTCCCAGAAAGCCGTCCGCCTTCGCTTTTTCGTATGCCGCAAGGATTTCCTTTCTGCGGAAGGTCTGCGGAGTCTGTATCTGCCGGAGGGTGCTTCTGTCCGGCGTGGCAATCGCAAAGCCCTCCGCATCGCATACCTTAATCGTATCCTTCGCAGGCACCCCTGCCACACAGCCGCCTGTCTCCTTTGCCGCCGCAATGGAGCGTTCCAGAATTTCCTCCGTCACAAACGGACGCACCCCATCATGAATCAGCACAATTTCCGTATCCTGCGGCACCTGCTGCAAGCCAAGGAATACAGAATCCTGCCTCTCCTTGCCCCCCTCCGTTACGGAAATGATTTTCTTCCAGCCGTATTCCTGTGCCATCTGCCACACATCCTGCAGGGCATCTCCTCCTGTCACCAGAATGATATCCCGAATACATGCCGCCTTTTCAAATTTTTCAACCGTATGTGCAAGAATTTCCTTTCCGCAAAGGGGCAGAAACTGCTTGCTGATTTCCGTTCCCATGCGTCTGCCCTTTCCTGCCGCCACAATCACAGCCGTACTGATGCTCATCTTTTTTCCTCCCGATTCAGCAAAAATGCGAAATCAAACAGGCTGATTTCGCACTTTTGCTCTCTTTATTTATGCCGCAGCAATCATTTTTGTAAAAATCATACGACCTGCCGCTGTCTGCAATACGCTCGTCACAATCACCGTAATCGTCTCACCGATGTGCTTACTGCCGCCGTCCACCACAATCATCGTGCCGTCGTTCAGATACGCAACGCCCTGTCCTGCTTCCTTGCCGGCCTTGATGATGGTAACCACCATTTCCTCTCCCGGCAAAACCACAGGCTTCACCGCGTTGGAAAGCTCATTGATATTCAGCACACGCACGCCCTGGAATTCCGCAACCTTGTTCAGGTTAAAGTCATTCGTCACCACGAAGGCATCCATGCTGTCCGCCATTTTCAGCAGCATGGAATCCACCTCCATCTGCTGACCGGGATGAAAGCTCTGAATTTCTACAGGAACTGCCAGCTGCTTCTGAATTTCGTTCAGAATATCCAGACCTCTGCGCCCTCTTTGACGCTTCAGGCTGTCCGCAGAATCCGCAATATGGCGCAGTTCCTCCAGAACAAAATCAGGGATGATGATTTTCCCTTCGATAAAGCCTGTTTGCAGCAAATCCAGAATTCTTCCGTCAATGATAACACTGGTATCCAGAATTTTCGGTCTGCCGTAAATGGAATCCTCCGCCGTGCTGGGAGGGGTTGTCATCAGCACCTCCTTCAGCGTGCGCACGTTCACATCATCCTTCTTTCTTCTGGCAACGCGAATCCCCAGAATCCCGAACAGGATGTTCAACAGCACCACGATAAACGTGCCAAGTGCGCCAAAGCCATTGAATGCCATGCCGATGAGGTTCGCCAGAACCAGCCCGACAATACAGCCGATAACGGAAAGCGAAAGCTCCTTCAAATTCATTTTGGAAAGGCGTTCCTCTGTCTGATTCAGCCGTTTCAGGAGCAGACCTGCCAATGGCGTAGCAAATAGAAAATAAAATATAAATCCGACAATTACCGCTATCACCGTAGGTACATATACCGGCAATTTATGTTGAAATTTGAATAAGTCCATAAAAAGCACTACATGCATTAACGCATAGGTCGCCGCTGTTGCAATCAAGCTCATAATCAGTTCTAATACTCGTTTCATGTTTTCACCTCCTTTTCTTTTTTTCGGAAAATACTTTCCGTTATTTAAGTCTATCGTATTTTTTCTTGTTTGGCAAGGAGTTCTTTCCGTTCTCTCCCGTTAAATTCCCGTACAGAAAATCCTGTCATTTTTTCTGCAAAAAAGCAGCAGAGGTGCAGTGTTTTCATGCACAAACAATATTTTGTGGTTTTTTATACTACATAATGTGTTTCTGATGTTGAAATTTCCGTTCTGATTTGTTATAGTATAGCAAAACCACCGCGGAAGACCATTTCCGCAGAATCATTTGAATGTCTGAAGGTGAGGAGAGAATAGTATGGCAGAGTATCAAATTTTCAGCGATGGTGCCTGTGATATCGGCTTTGCAAAGGCAAAGGAATTAGGAATCGGGCTGATTCCCTTTTATATTTCGATTGACCATGAAACTTATTATAAGGAAATTCAGGAAATCTCTTTAGAGGAATATTTCCGCTATATGACAGAAGAAAAGGGCTACCCCAAAACCTCCCTGCCCTCCATTCAGGATTATATGGATGCGTTCCGTCCTGCCCTCGAAGCAGGCAAGGACATCATCTGCATCACCATGACGCGCACGCTGACCGCCTCTCTGGAATCTGCGGTAACGGCAAAATCCATGCTGGAGGAGGAATTTCCTCATGCGCAGATTCACGTCATCAATTCCTGGGTAGCAACAGGCGCGCAGGCCCTGCTTCTGATGGAAATGGCGCGGATGCAGAAGAACGGAAAATCTCTGCATGAGGTGATTACATACGCGGAAAAAGCAAGAGAGGATGCCCGTATTCATTTCATGGTCGGGGATTTAAGCTATCTTGAGATTGGCGGACGCATCGGCAAGGTTGCTACCATTTCCGCAGGACTTCTGAAAATCAAGCCCATCATCATTTTAAAGGGCGGCGAAATCAGCGCAGGCGGTATCTGCCGTGCCAGAAAAAAAGGACTTACACAGATTGCATCCATCACCGCAAAGCATTTCAAGGAAACCGGCGAAAATCCCGCACATTATATCGCAATGCCCGGCACAAATACCATCTGGGACGATATGGACAGCTTTTATGCTCTGCTGCAGGAAACGGTTCCCGGCATGGAATTCCTGCCTCCCTTCCAGATTGGCGCGACCATCTCCACCCACACCGGTCCGGGGACAACAGGCTTCTGCTTCGTCAAGAAATACGAATACTATCATATATAAGGCAAAAACAGATAAAAACAGACATCCCGTCAGGAAGGTGCGCCCACCTGTGACAGGATGTCTGTTTCTTTTGTTTATTTGAAGTCCGCAAGAGAAATGCCGATTTCCCGCAAAATCCCCTTCAGATGCTCCATTTTTTCTTTTGTGGGAGTTCCAAATGCGGCATCGGGCAAGTCCATCCCCAGTGCCTCATATTTCCCAAAGCCAAATTTATGATACGGCAGAAGCTCCATTTCGGCGCGCGGCAGATATTTCTTCACAAATTCGCCGCTTTTGCGGATATTTTCCTCATCCGCATTCACGCCCTCAATCGTCGGAATCCGAATGACCACTCTTGCCGAAAGCTCCGCCAGCTGCTTGATATTTTCCAGAATCCGTTCATTGGGAACGCCCGTAAATTTTTCATGCAGGGCAGAATCCATGTGCTTCAAATCCATAAAAATCAAATCCATCCGTTCCAGAGAGCTGCGTACCCGTTCAAATTCAAAATAGCCGCAGGATTCTATATCCAGACTGAAGCCCATATCATACAGACGGGAGGAAAGATACTCCAGAAGCTCAGGCTGCGCCGTTGCTTCGCCGCCGGAAAAGGTAATGCCGCCGCCGGAATTGCGGTAAAAAAGCTGATGCTTTGCCGCTTCCGCAATGATTTCATCCGCATCCGCCAGAGAAACAAGCGCTTTTCTTGCACCCTTGGGACAAGCCGCCACACATGCGCCGCAGCTGACGCATTTTTCCCGTTCTGCATTTAGGTCAATGCCGATTCCCTTGGGACAGACCGCCGCACACGCGCCGCAGCCGATGCACAGCCTTGCATAAAAGCCGACAACAGGGTGCTGCCTCATTCCCTCCGGATTCGCGCACCATTTGCAGTGCAGCGGACAGCCTGCCAGAAAAATCGTGGTACGAATCCCATCCCCGTCATTGACGGAAAACGGCTGCATCTGCATCAGATAACCCTTCATAGCCATTCCCTTTCTTTCTTTTTCATCGACAGCCGCAGACGCTTTGCATCTGCGGCAATTTTTTATGCTGTCTTAAAATTCCTCATGTGCATTTCTTGCCATGATGGAATCCTGCATGGATTTCGACAGATTGACAAACTGTGTGCTGTATCCCGCAACACGAACCAGCAGGTCTCTGTAATTTTCGGGATGAGCCTGTGCATCCTTCAGCACCTCATTGGAAATGGTGTTGAACTGCACATGGAATGCGCCCAGTGCGAAATAGGACTGGAGCATTGCGCCAAGGTTTGCGCGCCCTCTCTTTGTTACAACCAAATCGTGATTCAGACGCAGGTTCAGCAGTGTGCCGCCGCTGTGAATATCGTGATTCAGCTTTGCGGAGGAACGCAGTGCCGCAAGGCAGGTAGAGGTATCTGTGCCGGTATAAGGGGAAACGCCCTCGTTGATGGGGTCCTTCGCCCTTCTGCCGTCGGGTGTTGCGCCAAGCACCTTACCGGTCGGCAGGTAGTTGGAAATACCCATGAACGCCGTTACGAAATGATGCCCGTAGATATCCTTATAGGATGTTACATCATGATAGAAATAATCTGCCAGCTTCTTCGCAATGCTGTCCACATAATCATCATCATTGCCGTATTTGGGTACCGCCTGCGCCTTTGCACGCAGGGCTTCATAGCCTTCCCAGTTGTTGTTCAGTGCATCAATCAATTCAGAAAGTGTTACGCTCTTTTCTTCAAACACCAGCTTTTTGATTACAGCCAGAGAGTTTGCCGTAACGGAAAGCCCAACGCCTGTGAATACAGGCCCGATGTTGTATTTTGCGCCGCCGTCCACCAGATCCTTGCCGTTTTTCACGCAATATTCATTGCAGGCGGACAGGAACGGACGGGGTGCCTGTTCCTTATGGATTTTCTGCGCAGTCAGCAGGCTGATCACGCCATGCTTTACCATATAGGAGAACTGTCTGAACAACGCAGCCTCGATTTCCTCATAGGAGGTAAAGGTTTTCGGGTCTTTTTCGGACAGTGCAACCTGTTCACCTGTCAGGCGGCTCTTGCCTTCATTCAGCGCAAATTCCAATGCCGCCGCAAAGCTGATATTGCAGGAGGAGGTCCATTCAAAGGTCTTTCTGGAATGAGGTACAACACAGCCGCAGTTATTCCAGTCTCTTGCGTCCTCAGGCTCATAGCCCAGATTGCGGAGCATTTCGTAGCCTGTTCTGTCGCTATGGATGGCAGGGAAGCCACTGCCTGTGGAAACAAGGTCTGTCACTGCCTCCATGAATGCAGGAGGACAATCCGCATGGATACGGCAGCTCAGGGTCGGCTGATGGCATTTTGTTTCCTTCGTTGCCTGAATTGCCATGTAGGAAATATCATTTGTGCCATCCCTGCCGTCCTTTGTGGTGCCGCCGACGGTCAGATTTTCAAAGTTGGTATAGCCTGCGAAGAAGTCCGCTGTGTTTGCGGAAATCGTCCAAGCCCATTCGCTGTATTTCAGCCACAGGCACTCTACCAGTTCCAGTGCGGTATCGTAATCAATTTTGCCTGCATCCAAATCTGTTTTATAATAAGGATAGATATACTGGTCGAAGCGTCCGGGGTTCAATGCCAGAGGGTTTTCGGAGATAATGCCGCCCAGCTGTACGAACCATGTGAACTGGATTGCCTCGCGGAAGGATTTCGGGGGATTTTCGGGAACAGCTTCACAGGTTGCCGCAATTTCCAGAAGCTCCGCCTTTCTCGCTTCGTCCTTTTCCTCTGCCGCCATTTCTCTTGCCTTTTCGGCATATCTGTTTGCCAGACGCACGATACCATCGCAGACCAGAACGATGGAACGATAGAAAATCAGCTTATCCTTTTCTTCGGGAATAGCTTCGTTCAGCTCTGCCATATAGCCCTCTGCTTCTTTTTTAATGCCGCCGAAGCCCTTGGGGAACAGCTGATCCACATAGTCGGGAGACATTTCGCCGATGCCGTTGCGCCATTTGGAGTCGGTATCCACAAAGCCCGTATCTACGCCGATTTTCTTTGTTTCCGCGGAGGTGCGCGCCAGAAAAGCATCCTCAACGGATTTGCCCTTCCAGTAAGGGAAGATGTTTTCTCTGACATAGGCTCTCTGCTCGTCCGTCATTTCATAGGGGTCCTGCGGACGGCTCGGAAAGTTATCCATTTCATCATCGACCCATTTCCACGCAAATTCGGGTGTCAAAATGCCGCATTTGCGATATTCGCCGCTTGCGCCGACAATCAGCTCGCCCTCAAAAATATTGACGCAAAGCTCATTACAGGTATCATAAAACGCCTGTGCGGTACGAATCTGTGCAGGCATGCCTTCCGTTCTTTTGAAGGATTCTGTCCAGATTCTTGCGCGTTCATAGGAAATGGACGGCTTGGTATTGATATAGTTCTGACGGATTTTCTCAATTCTGGGTGTAATGCTCATCTGATTCACCTAGCCCTTTCTTCGCTTCGGCGCAAAAAATCCGTTATAACGGTTATTTTTTATTTGTCATAATAAATGACCATACAGATTTTTGTCTTCTGCGTGCCGTGACATTCATAAATATGGGGCTTATTGGCAAGATAGCGAATCCCTTCGCCCGCCTCTACCACATATTCCACACCATCCACAGTCAGCCGCAGTGCGCCTTCAAAAACAAGTACAAATTCCTCTGTTCCATCCTCATGAGGAACAGATTCCGAGCGAGTGCCCGGCTCCAGCTCAATGCTGAGCATTTCGAATCTTCTTTCTGCATCGTAGGGGAAAAAGGGAAACAGCCGAAACCGCCCCTCATCGCTCAAAAGCGGAGAAACCTCGCCCTTTCGGATGAGTTGGGTTTCTGTCTGCCTGCCCTCCAAAAGGGCGGTAAAGGAAATATGCAGCCCGGTCGCAATCTTCCAGAGCGTTGCCACCGTGGGGCTGGATTCCCCTCTTTCTATCTGCCCCAGCATGCTTTTGCTGACTCCCGTCTGCTCTGCCATGCTGTCAAGGCTGAGTTTCTTTTCCTTCCGAATCTGTCTCAGATTTTCCGAGATTCTGCTGCTCATCGCATCCATGTGTTTCCTCCTTGGTTCGAACCAACCGCCATCGAAGGTCAATGGCGCAAATGCGTGCGTTATGACGCATTTCTACTGTTACTGTATCATTTGCATTTGTCTTTGTCAATCCGTTTTGACCGTTTTTACGAATAAAACAGACGTTATCGCATACAAAAATTCTGTCTCTTTTTTATGCAATCTGCCTATTTCGCAAGAAAAGCCCTGCCGCAGACCTTCCATGCGACAGAGCTATTCTACTTTCAGCCATTCTGTTTTCAGCCCTTTATTGCCTTCAATTTCAAAATTTCATCCAGAATCTTATGTGCAACCTCAGCCTTGCTCAAAAGCTCCAGCTGAATTTCCTCCTCCTTGGAAATCATCGTTACCACATTCGTATCCGTGCCGAAACCACTGCCTGCAATCTTAAGGTTATTGGCAACCACCATATCAATATTCTTCTTATCCAGCTTCACGCGGGAATTTTCCAGCATATTTTGGGTTTCCATGGAGAAACCGCAGTAGAACTGACCTTCTCTGCGATGCTCGCCCAGATATTTCAGAATATCCTGTGTTCTGTCCAGTTCGATAGACATTTCGCCGTCCTTTTTCTTTGTTTTTTCATCACTGTAGCTTTTTGGCTTATAATCCGCAACCGCCGCCGCCTTGATGATGATATCATTATCAAGGAAACGAGACTTCATTGCCTCAAACATATCCCCTGCGCTCTTTACCTGCACATAATCCACAAACATAGGGGGCTCCAGATTTGTCACACCGCTGACAAGGGTTACCTCTGCGCCGCGCAGCATTGCCGCCTTCGCCAGCTCATAGCCCATTTTTCCTGTGGAGTGGTTTGTAATATAACGCACAGGGTCTACGCTTTCCTGTGTCGGCCCTGCGGTGACAATCACCTTCATGCCGGCAAGGTCTTTTTCATGCGCGATTTCACGCAGGATATGCCCCACCAGAACGTCCTCGGAGGGCATTTTTCCATCCCCGATATCCCGACAGGCAAGCAGCCCCTTTTCGGGCGCAATCACTGTAAAGCCATAGCCCTCCAGCTTTTTCAGATTATCCTGCAAAATGGGGTTATGATACATATTGGTATTCATAGCAGGCGCAACGATTTTTTGACAGGTGCAGGCCATAGCCGTTGTCGTCAGCATATCATCCGCAATGCCATTTGCCAGCTTGCCAATCACATTTGCGGAAGCAGGCGCAACCAGAAGCACATCCGCCTTTTTCGCGATGGAAATATGCGCCACATGGAACTGGAAATTGCGGTCGAAGGTATCTACCATACATTTATTGCCGGTCAGTGTTTCAAAGGTAACAGGCGTAATAAACTGGCAGGCATTTTCCGTCATAATCACATGCACATCCGCATGCAGCTTCACGAGCATGCTTGCCACATTTGCCATTTTATACGCAGCGATGCTGCCTGTTACACCCAGAACAACAGTTTTCCCTTTTAACATGATGATTCTCCTTTATTCGGTTATACTGAAATTTATCGTGATTTTTCACGATAGGTATTGACAATAGTATAACAAAGGATAATCCATTCGTACAGGTTTTTTCAGAAAAAATCCATAAATTTCTCACTTCCCGAAGTCCAGATAGGTCACACCCTCAAGGGGAATCAGCACCTGCAGACCTGCCCTGTCCGCGCGGCTGCCAACCACATAAACCGTATACGCTTTGCCGCCCTTGAGGTTCACTTTGGGATGCTCCACAAGGATTTTGCCTGTGTCAGTCTCGCGCAGCTTAAGATTATGACTGCCGGGAGCTGTGGTGAGGTAGCGGCTGATTTCCTCATAGCGCAAATCGGAAAGCACCATGCGGTCATCCCAGTAAACATCCATGGCAGGAGCAGTCGGTGAAAGCTGCACAAAGCGGATATATGCCCGATTGGGGCTGAGGTAACGGTGGCTGTCCTCTATGGTCAGGGTAGAAATCGCATCTGCCAGACCTGTCACCGCAACGGTATAAATGCCGCCGGACTGCACCTGCAAGCGCAGAACGGTCAGAGGGTTTGTGGTGGTTCCTGCGCGGTAAATCGCAATGCGATACCACCCCGGAAACAGCTTCATATATTCCGTAAAATGCTGATAGCGCAAATCCGCAGCCACCATCCGCCCGTTGGCGTAGATATCCACACGTGTTTCAACAGGGCTTGCATTCAGAAAGCGGATGTAGCCGAAAAGCGTAATCCCCGGAATAATGGGAATCACCGTCACATTTGCATTGCTCGGCAGAATCGGAAAGCGGCGTGCGGCGCTCTCCTCCTGCGTCAGCGTTTCCTGCATGGCTTCTTCCTTGGTCAGAGGCAGAAGCATTTGTAAAGCTTCACTTATTTCATACCGGTTATTGTTGGGCATCAGAAATTCATCCTTTCCTTGCGTTCTGCTTTTTATGTTCTACTTTAAGGTATGGATGGACAAAATCTTCTGTGCAGATTCTGTGCAGGCGCAAAAAAAGACACGACCGAAAAAAATCAATCGTGTCCGTTTTTTTATTCCTCGTCAGCCTTTTCTTCCGATTCGGCTTCTTCCTTTTCCTCCTCCGGCAGCTTTGTTGCCAGAACCTTGAGGATACGCTTCTCCTCAAACAGCTCTACGCTAAAGAGCCAGCCGCAAAGCTTCATTTCTATCGTTTCACCCTCCTCAGGGATATGCCCCAGCTGCCCGATAAGATAGCCGCCAAGGGTATCGTAATCCTCATTTTCCTCGAAGGTAATCCCAAGCTGTTCCTCTACGTCCTGCAAATCGGTCGAGCCGTCAATGCGGTAAACACCCTCCGAAACCTCGGTGATGTCCTCTTCCTCTTCCTCATCATATTCATCGAAGATATTCCCGAAGATTTCCTCCATGATATCCTCCATGGTGACAATGCCTGCCGTGCCGCCGTATTCATCAATGACGATTGCCATGTGTACCTTCTTCACCTTCATTTCCGCAAGCAGCTCGTCCACCTTTTTGGAAAATGGAATAAAATAAGGCTTCATAAGGATTTCCTTCAGATGGAAATGCCCCTCCTCCACACGGGTTACGTCCGCAAGGATATATTTCACCATATCCTTCACATGGTACACCCCGACAATATTATCGATATTATCATCATACACCACGATACGGGAATATTTTTCCTCCGCCGTGACATTTTTGATTTCCTCCAGAGTTGCATCCACGGGAACAGCAACAATATCGGTTCTATGGGTGGCAATATCACCTGCGGAGCTGTTGCTCAGCTCAAAGATATTGTTAAGCATCTCCTTCACGTTTTCATCAATCGTGCCGCTGTTGCCGCCTGCGTCCACCATCTGACGGATTTCCTCCTCCGTCACATCTTTTTCTTTTTTCTGTACGCGATACCTCCCAATCAGCACCAACGAAATGATGTTGAGCAAACCGGAAAGTATCAGACCTATATAAGTCTCCAAGGTCATCCTCCTTTAAAAATTTTCAAAATACATATTATCTTCTGATTCTTTTTTCTAGTTTAATGAAAAAGCGTCCTGCTGTCAAGTACAGCGGCACCCTTCCAGTTCCTTCCATATTTATTGACAAGTGTATTTTCTCTACCGTATAATATAGAAGAATGCTCGGAAAAATAAAATGCAGAAAGGAAGTGCCCCAATGAACCATATCAAGCTCGACCGTGAAAAAAAGATTCCCCACGTCAAGACAAAGCTGAGAAGCCACCATATCGTAACCATGCCGGATGAAATTTATGCCGCCAGTGGGATTGTGATTATGGGGCGACGCATCAAGTCCTTGATTTTTTCTACTGATATTGCCATCATTCGCAACTGCAACGCAGATGCTGTGCTTGCGGTGTATCCCTTTACGCCCCAGCAGATTATTGCAGATGCGATTGTTTCCACCTCCAGCCTGCCCGTTTTCTGCGGCGTAGGCGGCGGCACAACCACAGGTGCGCGCGTTGTCATGCTTGCAAAGGATGCCGAAGCCTTCGGGGCAATGGCAGTTGTGGTGAATGCGCCGACAACGAACGATGTCATCGCACAAATTGCAGATATCATTGATATTCCCATTGTTGTAACTGTTCTGGATGAAAATACGGACATCGATGCCCGCTTGGAAGCAGGTGCGACAATTTTCAATGTATCTGCCGCGGCACGCACGCCGGAGGTAGTGCGGATTCTGCGCGAACGCTACCCCGACTTGCCCATCATTGCAACAGGCGGTCCCTCGAAGGAAAGCATCCGCGAAACCGTAGCGGCAGGCGCAAATGCCATCAGCTTTACGCCCCCGACGGCAGAAGAGCTGTTCCACGGCTTAATGACACGCTACCGCAACGAGCATGAAAGCAAAACAAAGGGAGAAGCATAAAAAAACACCTCAAGCTGACAGAAAAATCAGTTTGAGGTGATTCTTTTTTTTCTTATAAATCCTTCTTCTCGGAATGACAGCTTTTGCTGTGGGCGCAGCCTGCACAGCCTCCGCCGCATTTGCCCTCATGCTCCATTTTCATAATCTTCGCCTGCTTCTGCATTTTTCTGATGTTAAAGAAAACCAGAAAGAAGATTAAAATTGCAGGGATAATTGCCGTAAAAACTGTTTCTCTTGCCATTGCGGCACCTCCTTAAATATAATGATCCATGTAGGTATGGAGTTTCTTTTCCCAATCCTTTTCATCTACGATATTTTTCGCCAAATCCTCAACGATTTTCTGGTCACTCTCGCGCATCCGCCAAAGCTGCTTCCAGTCCAGAGGGAAGCCCATGCGGCGCGCCATCTGATATTTTCTCTGCTCCAGCTTGGGCAGGGCAAGGAAGGAATCAATATATTCCAGCATCCAGGGCAGGTCGGTATCCATATCGCCGTTGACCTCCTGTAAAAGGTTAATGATGTGGTCGCTTGTGATTCTGCCGTTTGCCTTTGTCGGGTCGATATGCGCTAAGAGCTTGCGAATTTCCAAAAGCTTATTCATATCGGTATCCTCCGTCCAGCCGCCGGCATCGCGCACCTCCTCCATCAGAGAGCCGGTACGCAGCACAAAGGTACGCAGGCGGACAAAATTCGGATTCACCGCATTGATAACCTTCGCCGTTTCAATGGCGTTGTCATCGGAAAGCTCCCTGCCGCCGACACCGGGCATAAAGTAGATAGAAAGCTCAATCCCTGCCTCTCTCACCTTTCTGCCGCCGATAATCTGTTCCTCCTGCGTGCAGCCCTTTTCAATCAGCGCAAGCACCTTATCGGAACCAGATTCGTAGCCGGAATGGATACGGTCTAGTCCTGCCTCCTTGAGCATTTTATAATCCTCCGGGGTAATTTTCGCAAGCGTGTTTGCTCTGCCATAGGAGGTAATCCGCTTGATTTCGGGCAGCTTCACGCGCACATAACGAATGATTTCCGCAAGCCAATCCGCACGCAGACACATCGTATTCGCATCCTGCAAAAAGATGGAATTGCAGTCCCCCTCTGTCATCCAGCGGAACACCATCTGATAGCACCAACGCTGATCGTCCGTTGTCAAGGTCTGATATTCGTTGTTGATTGCCTGTATATCCCAGCCGTTCGCCGTTTTATACTGCAAAATACGGTCACGCAGCTCCGCCATGGTGTCGATATCCTTCTTCACCTCCGCAATGGAACGGGTATGAAAATCGTATTTTTTATACAGCATACAGAATTTACATCTATTCCAAGGGCAGTTCACCGTCACGCGCAAAAGCAGGCTGTTTGCCTCACTGGGCGGACGAATGGGCCCAATCTGAAAAACCATTTCTTCCATTATTTTTTCTCCTTCGTAAATCGTACTCTCCTAACCTCATTATTGTAGCAGATTGGGGAGAAAAATCAAGGGTTCGGGCGTTCCAATTCGATTTCGCCCTGCTCCTTCTCAAATTCGCGAATACATTGATTGATGAGGTATAAAATCTGCCCGCTGGCGGAACGTCCGTTGTATCTGGAAACATAATGAAATTTTTTCAATACTTCTTCGTCTATACGAATACTGATATGCTTTTGCTTGTTCATTTGCAACCCTCTTTCTGAAAAAGCCTTCCCACAAAAGGTGCGCCCAGATAAGAAACCTTGCATTCTGAAATGCTGAAAGCTACGGCTACTGCGTCAGTTCCCCTTGACAGCCTAAGTCAAAGGATGCCTGCGGGAAACTTCCTTGTATCCGCAGTCTTTCAGCTATTTCATTTTCTTCATGTTTTCTTATTGGGACACACCTAATGCGGAAAGGCTTAAAGGTGCGCCCGTTTTCAACTTAAATCTTAATATCCATATTCCTCGCCAATCAGAATCACCTTAATTCTGCCTGCCGGGCGGCAGACTCTCGTCACCAGAATCTGATTACAAATACATTCCTCGGAAACGCAGTTATGGCAGGTGCCGTCCACTGCACAAGGGGTTTTCCCCATGAAGCGCATGCTGTTGACAGGTGCAACGTACCCTCTCACGCGCTTGATTGCCGCATCCACATCCTGTGCCACCTTGCTCAGGCTCGCCAGAACAATCACATTGTTCGGCCCGAAGCAGATGGACGCAACGCGGTTGCCTGTCCCATCAATATTTACCAGAACGCCATCCTCGGAAATGGCATTGGTGCTGGTCAAATAGTAATCGCACAAGAGTCCCTGACGCATCATTTCGCGCATTTCGGCAGGATTTGCCGCGGTATCTCTGTCAATGACGTTATAATTGCCTTCCTTGACCGCCTTTGTCAGCCCCATATCGCGAATGGTCATGGAGCCACCCCATGTGATACTGCTGCCTTCCGGAATGAGGGACAGCACCTTTTCGATGGCTTCTGTCGCTGTAGGACAGTAGTATGCTTCAAAATGGCGGCGTTCCAGCTTTTTCAACAGGGTTGCGCTCAAAAGCTCTTTTCTTTTTTCCTGTGGTGTCATAGGTAAAAACCTCCTTTTTCTGCTCTCTTTGCCCTGATTGTACCATATTTTCCCGTCGCTTGCATCCTTTTTCTTGCAAAGCAGGAGCTTCTCCTTTATCATAGAAAGCGAGGTGATACCATGAAACGAATCGAAAGCCGCGACAACAAATGGATCAAGCGGCTGAACGGCTTAAAAATAAAGAAAAATCGCGATAAGGAGGGGCTTTTCATCGCGGAAGGACTGCGCTTTATCCGCGAAATCCCGAAGAATTGGGAGGTGCTTGCGTATGCGGTGAGCGATGCCTTTGCCGCAGAAAACGACCTTTCCCCCTACGAAGAAAAGGCAGAGGTGCTTTGTCTGACAGATGCGCTCTTTGCCGCCGTCTGCGATACGGAAAACCCACAGGGAATTCTGGCGGTCTGCAAAAAGCTGGATTGGGATGCAGATGCGGTGCTTGCGAAAAAAACGCCCTTTCTCCTTCTGGCGGAAGAGCTGAATGACCCCGGCAATCTGGGGACGGTCATTCGTACGGCGGATGCCTGCGGCGCAGATGCCGTTTTTCTCAGCAAGGGCAGTGTTGATCTTTATAACCCGAAGGTACTGCGCGCCACCATGGGCAGTCTGTTCCATGTGCCTGTCTTCCAAAATATCGACCTGCATGCCCTTTCGGAAAAAATGCAGGCAAAGCAGATTCCGCTTTACGCCGCACATCTGAAGGGTGATCGCTATCCCTACGCCCTGCCCTTACAGGATGCCTGTGCCTTTCTCATTGGCAACGAGGCACGCGGTCTCAGTGAGGATGCCGCCGCGCTCTGCGATGCGTGGGTGAAAATTCCCATGCCGGGGCAGGCAGAAAGCCTGAATGCTTCTGTTGCCGCAGGGGTACTGCTGTATGAGGTTGTGCGACAGAGACTGCCGAAATAAATCGACTTTTTCTGTTAAATTGTCATCTTTTGTGACAAAACGAACGGTACCACTATAGCGGCTCCTGCAATGGCGGCACCTATATTGCATCTACGCTGGAGAAGGCGCTCGCAAGAGGGCTGACCCCCTGTAAGAAATGCGTCGGATGATTTTTTATTTGAATGAAAACCACGATATTTAGTATGTACAAGAATGTTGAAAACTAAATATTGTGGTTCTTTCTCTTTTTGGGTACAATAATCCCATCTTCCTTTTCCACAGCAATAAATCTTCCCTATCTGCATACACAGGAAATGGAAATTGTCCTTCGTTTTACGGCTTCTCTTCATGCAGCCATGCAGCCGATTATCCATGCATCCGATTTTTCCTGTTTTTATCCCCCATACCATTTGCATTTCCCAATTCCAGCGATGTTTTCTTGTTTTCCAAAGCAATTTTTGTTATAATCCCATTATATTGTCTGCTATTGTAGAACGATGGAATAAAACAGGCAACTAATTTGGATGAACTCAAGCCGTATAGTCTGGAGGTTAATATGCGACGAACACGAGCTTCTATTATAGAGGCGTTTGCTCAGCTTTTAGAAGAACGCCCTATCAATAAAATTACAGTGAAAGATATCGTAAACCGTTGCGACATCAACCGGAACACCTTTTATTATCATTTTCCGGATATTCCCTCCCTGCTTTTGGAAATGATGGAGGAAAAGGTCAACGCTCTGATTGCGTACCATTACACACCGGGTCGCCCATTGGACTGCATTAAGCCTGTTCTGCAATATGGGGAGGCACATAAGCAAGCAATCCTTCATGTATACCGCGCAGTCCCCTTGGAAACCTTTCTGTTTTATATCAACCGACTGACACAGTACGCGGTCAATGCATATTTTGCCAGTATTTCCAAAACGATTTCCATTCCCGCAAGGGATGCCGAAATCCTGAATCACCATTATAAGTGTATCGTAGTCGGCTATTTACTGGATTGGCTGGATGCCGAAATGCAGTATGATCTGGAAACGGATATCGAACGAATCTGCTCCTTAATGGAGGGCGTAGAAACTCACGCTCTACAAAAATCCATCGGGCAGACTGCCGTTAAGTCGGCTATAAAAGAATAAGCAAGCGCCGCAGTCTCCTGCGGCGCTCATCCTTTATATGTGCTTTTTTTCTTCCTGTTCAGCCCTCCAGAGCCGTTCAGCCTCCGGTGCCCAGCACTTCGCATAGGAATCACACTTCCCACACAGATGATCCGCCGTTTCCGGAGATTGCGGATCGGTGGAATGTGCGCCGGTTTCCGCAACCATTTTCCGCAGGCGTTCCGGGTTTTCCAGCATAGGGCAAGGTTGGAGCATATTATCATTAAAAGGCATATTATCATGATATGCCATAAAAATCGGGCTTTGCAGTGCCTCTAACAGCGTACATTCCCGAATGTTAGCGTTGGAATAATGCACGAACACGCAAGGATCTACATCCCCGTTTGCATTGATATGCAGATACCGCTTGCCTCCGGCAATACATCCGCCCACATATTCCGCATCATTTTGAAAGTCCATGGCGAACAAAGGCTTCGTGGCACGCAGATGGCGAATACGGTGATAAACGGTTTCACGCTGCTTGGGATTTGGCAGCAGTTCAGGCGCAGCATCATTGCCAACCGGCATATAATGGAAGTACCAGATGAAATAAGCACCCATGTCAATCAGACTGTTATAGTATGTATCCGATGTAATCTTCTCGTAATTCACGCTGGTATAACAAGAGGAAATGCCGTAGGGCAGCTTTTTCTCATGCAGCAACTTCATTGCCCGAACGACCTTCTGATAGGTTCCTTGTCCGCGGCGGCTGTCCGTGGAAACCTCGTCCCCCTCCAAAGAAATGGCAGGAATAAAGTTCTTCACGCGCAGCATTTCATCGGCAAACTTTTCATCAATCAATGTCGCATTCGTAAAGCAAAGGAGTACACAATCATTATGCTTTTCGCACAGCCGAATCAGATCATTCTTTCTCGTCAGCGGCTCACCGCCGGTATAGATATACATATAGACACCCAATTTCTTGCCTTGCTGAATAATGCTGTCAATCTCATCAAAGGTAAGATTCAGCTTATTGCCATACTCGGCAGCCCAACATCCGGTGCAGTGCAGATTGCAGGCAGATGTAGGGTCCAAAAGAATCGCCCAGGGAACATTACAGTTATACTTTGCTCGGTTTTCTTCCTGCTTCGACCAGCCGATTAAGCTGGCATTGATGAAGAAATTAACAGCTAACGTTTTCATGACCTCCGGGTCGATATCATGGATGATATGCAGGATATAGTCATGGTAAGGGTGCGCAGGATTTTCTATTGCTTCCCGAATTGCCTTACGTTGGGATACAAATTCCCCATCGGAAAATTTGTCCGCCCAATTCATTAGCTTCAGCAGGTTGTTTTCCGGGTCTTTATACAGGTAATCAAACGCCTGTTCCAGACCCAATTTTTTGATGGTATTTGCAACGTTCATAGTCTTTCTTCCTTTCTTTCCGCTCTGTCCTCAGGTGATTTTATCCGCAGCAAATTGCTGTCGGAAGAATGCCGCCCCATTGGTACCGACCAAACCTCCGGGCTTCCCTCTGATGTTTTCATTTCAGAGAAACACTCCAACAGAGCCATCCATCCAAACCTCGGCATTAGGTGTGGACGAATTATTGTTTCATCATTTTTATCTTATAAAAAAAGTCCAAAGAGAACAATGGACAAACAAGGGGTGCAGTGTTCGAAATCGAACATTGCACCCCTGATTGCCTAAAAATACAGTATCGGAATACGCCTGTTGTTTATAACTTCTCTCGTATTCAGACTGATTTTATACATCTTTACCTTTCGGAATCTGCCGTCCCTCATGATCCATCTCGAAATTCTCCCGATGAATTAACTGGGAAATCGGCACAATCTCAAACCCCTTTTCCTTGATTCCCTTGAGAATCGTGTCCAACACCTTAGGGGTGTATTTCGCATCATTGTGGAACAGAATGATGGAGCCATTGCCCAGATGCTTATGCTCCAACACCTGCCTGATTTCCACCTCCGCTCCCTGTTCCTTCCAATCCAGACTGTCCACATCCCACTGAATGGTATAATACCCATTCTGCTCTGCTGTTTCAATCACATGGTTATCATATTCCCCAAAGGGCGGGCGAAACAGTTCCATCTCCACTCCCGTAAGCTTCTTCACGTTTTCATGACACTTCTGCAATTCCTGCGCAATTTCCTCGGAGGAAATCCGGCTCATGTGCGGATGTGTAGCGGAATGGTTGCCCAAATCGTGCCCTTCCGCGGCAATTTTCTTCACCTCCTCCGGATATTTTTCCACCCAATAGCCACAAAGAAAAAATGTTGCCTTTACGCCATTTTCCTTCAGAATCCGCAGCAGCTCATCCGTATCATCGGCTCCCCAAGCCGCATCGAAGCTGACGGAAACCTGCGGCTTCTCCGTCTGCACGCAATAAATCGGCAGCCTTCTTTCCCCCTCTGCAACGGCAAAAACCTTCTCCGCCGCCCTTGGCACGCCCATATACGCCGCCGCAAGCAGCAAAAGCCCCAGCACGCCGCATGCCGCCCGTTTTTTTGTGATATGTATCCGTTTCCAAGCCTTCATACGAATTTCCCTCCGCGTTGTTTTTTCTAACAATATATTTCCGAAGGGAATAAATCAGAATCGCCATTTTTCGCCGCCCATCTCGCTCTTGTCAATTTCCATGAAAAATGCTAAAATTTTTGCAGGCGCATTGACCACCAACGAAAAAAATCGACAAATACAGATAAGAAAAGGAATTTTAAACATGAAGTATATTATTTTTGATTTAGACGGCACTCTTATTGATTCTATGCCCACATGGCACGGCACCGGCGCAGCCTTTCTGGAAAAACACGGCTTTGCAGTGCCGGAGGATATCCATGATGTTGTAAAAACACTGACGCTTTACCAGACGGCGGAATATTTCAGGCATGATTTAGGCGTTCCGTTTGACGCACAGCAGATTGTGGATGAAATTACATCCTATGTAACAGATGCATATAAATACACCATTCCCCTGCGTCCCTCCGCGAAGGAATATCTGGAGGCAATGGCAAAAAAGGGCGTGAAGATGTGCATCCTCACGGCATCCGAAGCAGGGTATATCCAGCCTGCGTTAGACCGTCTGGATATCCGCAAATATTTCGACTGCATCCTGACCTGCACAGAGCTGGGGGTTTACAAGGAGGACGGTAAGGCATTTCTGACCGCCATGGAAAAAATGGGTGGCACATTGGAGGAAACTGCCGTATTCGAGGATGCGCTCTATGCAGTAAGAGGTGCAAAGGCGGCTGGCTTCCGGGTATATGCCGTTCTGGATGAGGACTTTCGCGGACAGACGGATGTGGATAAAATCACCGCACTGGCAGACTGCTCCTTCCGCGATTACAAGGAATTGCTGTAACAAAAATCACTCTAACCAAAAAGGACGCTTCTCTTTCTTTGAGAAACGCCCTTTTTCATTTTCTATTTTTTATTCTGCTTCCTCTTTCCGATAATACACCGCGGCATTTTCGGGGCTGACCATGCAGATATAGCAATCGGTCGCAAATTCAAACCCGGCAAAGCCGCCGATTCTTGGCAAAATCTCAATATGCCAATGGAAATCCGTATCTCTCGGGCCATCCATCACGCAAATGTTATAGCCGATATCCTCACGAATACCCGTTACCCTTCCAAGCATCTTCCGCAAAAGTGCCGCAAGCTCCTGCCGTTCTTCCGCGCTCATCTCGCCAAAATCACGCTGATGTGTCTTCGGGGCAAGCCAGAGCTCATAGGCAAAGCGTCCGGCGTAGGGCGTAAGCGCAAGAAAATGCTCTGTTTCCGCCACAATACGCCTGTTCGTTTCCTTTTCGTAGGCAAGCATTTTGCAGAACAGGCAGTCCTCTCTGCGCATAGCCTCCGCCATGGTTGCCGCACGCTTCGGCACAACAGGCAGCCCCACCACCTGCCAATGCGAATGGTGCATGCTCATCCCTGCGGAGGGCCCGCAGTTTTTGAAAATCTGCACATACTGCGTATCTGCACGATTGCGGAAAAAATGCAGTCTATCCTGTAATACCTGCAAAATGCTTGCGATATGCGCCGCATCGAAGGTATCAATCGTAGCATCATGGTCAGGCGTATCCACTAGAATCTCGTGCCTTCCCCTTCCTGCGGTCTGGGTATAAAACGGCTCCTCTGCCGCATCCGTACAATCCTCTCGGACAGTCGGAAATTTATTCGGAAACACGCGCATCTGCCATGCCCCGTTAGGGCCATCCTGATAAATGGCATCCGGTGTCCATGCCTCATGTCCGCCGCAGAAGGGGCATTTCTCGCTGTTTGCATGTTTTCTTTCTGTATTATGGACAAATTCATAGGGGCGATTTCTTCTGTTCTCCGCATAAAGTGACATCTCGCCCGTAAAAGGATTTGTTCTGATTTCAGACATCCTTATTCCCCCTTCTGATACGTCCACGCTTCAATCCCACGGAACACATTGCTTTCCACAGGATGTACTTCTCCTCCGATATTTTTAGATGCAAAAACCGCCTGATTGCGGTAGGCAATGCTGATATAAGGCAGCTCCTCGGCAAGCTTTTTCTGCAGGCTGCTATAAGCCAGAAGCGTCTGCCCTTCGCCGACTGCCGTCCTTGCCGCCGTCAGCAGGGTATCCATATCCGCATCGCTGTAGCCGATATAATTCAGGCTGCCGCCCGTGCCGAAAAACGGTGTTAAATCTGTCACCTCTGAGCATTTCCAGCCGCCCACCACAAGGTCAAACTGTCCGCTCTCCAAGCTCTGCTGATAGGTTTCAAAGTCCACCTTGTCCAGTGTCACCTCAAAGCCGATCGCCGTCAGCTCCTCCTTCAGCTTCGAGGCAATCTGTACCCGCCCCGTGTTTTCCTGATTTACCAGAATGGTCGCGCGCAGGCTCTGCCTTATGCCGCTGATTTCCTTTTCCAGCTTGCCATCCTTATCCGCATCCGTCCAGCCGCTGTTTTTCAGGAAGGTTGTCGCCATTGTGGGATTATATTCATACGTCGCCACGTTTTCCTCGTAAAGCCAGCTTTTCGGGTTGATGGGCGTATTCGTCATAGCGGCATAATTCAGATACACGCTTTCCTTAAGGTTATCCCGCGGCACCGCATACGCAACCGCCTGTCTGACAGATTTATCCTTCCAAAGCTCCTTGCGGAAGTTGAAGCCGATAAAATCATACTGATTTGAGGTAAACTGATGCATCCCCGAAACGCTTTCATCCGCATATTTGCCTGCATCCATAGCGTTTGTCACAAGCACATCTGTCATGCCCTGCTCAAACGCGTTGATATCCGTTTCCTCTCCGGCAGTCATCTTCACGCGAATTTCGGAAATCTGCGGCGTACTCCCATAATAGGACGCACTTGCCTTCAGCTTCATTTCCGATGCCTGCTGATAGGATTCCATTTCATACGGGCCATCCCCGACAGGCTTCGTATTCGTATCGCTCTGTCCGCTGTAATAGCCGGCAGGAATAATCGGGAATCGCAGCGCATCAATATTTGAGCTGAAGCTGTCGCGGAAGGTAATCACAACGGAATTCGTTCCCGTTTTGCTGCAGCCGCTCACATAGTTCATCACCTGCTTATACACCGCATCCTCCGGGGCATTTCGCAGGGTATTGACGGAATAGACCACATCATCTGCCGTCAGTGCCGTTCCATCCTGCCATCTGATATTGCTGTTCAGATTCATGGAAAGGCTTCTGCCATCCGCCGAAAATTCCCAATTCTGCGCCACGGCAGGGCATGCCTTGCCGCTTTCGTCAAAATCAAGTAGCGGCAGAAACAGCAGCTTGAGGATACGATCAACCGTTTCTTCTCTGTTCAGCAACGGATTCAGCGTTTCCGGAATCCGCATGGAAAGCGTCAGCATTGCGTCTTTGGATGCAATGCCTGTTTCCTCTGTTGCCGTCGTTTTCTTCTTCGTTTGCTCCTCCTTCTTGCCACAGCCGCCAAGCCCAAGGCAGAAAATCAGCAAAAGGAGAAAAATCCTTTTTTTCATCATTCTTCATTTCCTTCCAAATCCGCAGTTCTGTCTGCATACACACCAAGCGGAGTTTCCTCCAGATACGCTTGCAGGCGCAGCCGCAGCCGATATGCCTGCTCCGCCAGCTTCACCCGTTTCACATAGCTTTTCGTTTCCTCGTATGGAATTTCATCCAGCGTAATGCCGTCCCAGCTCATTTCCTCATCCGCAAGCCACCGCGCCACGCTGCCATGCCCTGCGTTATAGCCTGCCAGAACCGTTTCCGAAACACCGCCGAATTTTTCTGTCAGCCAGCTTAAATACCAGCAGCCGATATGGATATTCGTATCCGGATCGGTCAGGTCAATGGCTGCGGGGTCAAGTCCCATCTGTGCCGCTGCCCATTTTCCCGTTTCCTCCGTCACCTGCATCAGCCCAATGGCATCCGCAGAGGATATGACATCCGGCTCGAAATGGCTTTCGCAGAAAATTACACCATACACAAAGGCCTCCTCCAAGCCATATTCCGCCGCATACTGCTCCACAATATCCCGATACTGCAAAGGCAGCACACGCGGCAAAACCACACTATAGCCAAACGCCGCCAGCAGCACCAGAACCACCGCCAGCGTAAACAATTTCCTGATACATCGAATCATTGTTCCTTGCTTCCTTTTTATATTGTTTTTAAAATTTCATCCAACTGCCCCTGTAAATAGGCAAGCTCTTTGCTGTTGTCAATCACAACCGATGCCGACTCCTTATATTCCTCCCAGCTTTTCTGGTTGGCAATGCGCGCCTTGGCAAGGTCATAGCTGACACCATCGCGTGCCATCACACGTTTTGCGCGCACCTCCGGATCGGCATAGACCACCCAGACCGTATCACAGCGGCTTTCCAGCCCTGCCTCAAGCAGGAGCGGTGCATCCAGAATCACTGCCCTGGCGGTGTTTTCCTTCTCTGCCTTGGCAATCTGTCTGTCCACCTCCGCACAGATATATTTATGGGTGCATTGGTTCAAAAATGCCAGCTTTTCGGCATCATGGAAGACAATTTCCCCTAGCCTTCTGCGGATGATGTTTCCTTTTGCATCCAAAATTCCCGTTCCGTAATACTTCACAATTTCCTGATATGCAGGCTCGCCTTTTAAAATGATTTCATGCGCAATTTTATCCGCATCAATCACCACTGCGCCTGCCGCCGCAAGGCTTTTGCTGACAACGCTTTTACCGCTGCCCGTGCCGCCTGTCAAACCGATTACCTTCATTTCGTTTCCCCTCTTTTTTATTTCGCCTCGAACCACGATGCGCCCTCATGCACATCCACATCCAAGGGAACCAGTAAATCCGCCGCATGCTCCATGTTTTCCTTCAGGATTTTTGCGACAGCATCCTTTTCTTCTTTATATGCTTCAATCAGCAGCTCATCGTGTACCTGCAAAATCAGACGAGAACGATAGCCGCCCTCCTGCAAGGCACGATGCACCTTTATCATTGCCAGCTTAATAATATCCGCAGCAGTGCCCTGAATAGGCATATTCATTGCCGCGCGTTCACCTGCCGCCCTTTGCATGAAATTGCTGCTCTGCAATTCGGGCATATTTCTGCGGCGGTTCCAGAGCGTAGAGACATAGCCGTTTTTCGTCCCGTTTTTAATCGTATCCTCCATAAAGGTCTTGATTTTGGGATATCTCGCGAAGTAAGCGTTGATGTACTCCTCCGCCTCCTTGCGGCTGATGCCTAAATCCTGCCCCAAGCTAAACGCGCCCTTGCCGTAGATAATGCCGAAATTAACCGCCTTGGCATTGCTTCTCTGTAATGGTGTCACCTCGTCAAACGGCACATGGAATACCTGCGAAGCCGTCATGCGGTGAATATCCTGATTGCTTTTGAACGCTGCAATCAGGCTTTCATCCCCGGAGATATGCGCCAGTACACGCAGCTCAATCTGCGAATAATCGGCATCCAGAAAGCAGAATTCCGCACTTTCGGGAATGAAGATTTTCCGAAGCTCTCTGCCCAGCTCCAAGCGGACAGGAATATTCTGCAAATTCGGCTCTGTTGAGGAAATCCGTCCCGTTGCCGTAATGGTCTGGTTGAAGGTGGAATAAATCTTCTCCGTTTCGGCATCCATCACCGCCAGAAGTCCGTCCGCATAGGTGCTTTTCAGCTTCGCCAGCTGTCTGTAGTGCAGAATCCGCTCCACAATGGGATGCGCCGTCCGCAGCTTTTCCAGCACATCCGCCGCGGTGGAATAGCCCGTTTTGGTCTTTTTGCCGCCCTTCAGCCCCAGCTTTTCAAATAAAATCACGCCTAACTGCTTCGGGGAATTGATGTTGAATTTTTCCCCTGCCAATGCGTAAATTTCTTCTTCCATGCCGTCCAGACTTTCGCCCAGACGCTTCTGATACGCCAAAAGCGCCGCCTTATCCACCTTGATGCCGTATTTTTCCATATCCGCCAGAACGTAAATCAGCGGCATTTCCATATCATAAAACAGGCTTTTCTGCTCATTTTCCGCAAGCCGCTCCTCCATCACTTTTCTCGCGCGGAAGAAAATCTCCGCCTGCCTTGCGCCATAGGCGGTGCGCTCTGCTTCGGGCAACACAGCAAAGGTCTTTTTCGTTCTGCCCTTCCCGAAAACCTCCTCCTGCGAAGGATAGGTTTCATTCAGAAAGGCTGCCGCAATATCGTCATATTCGTAGGAGCTGCCCGTCGCATTGAGGATATATGCCCCGATAGCGGTATCAAATTCCGCCGTAAAGCCGTCATAGCCATAGCTGCGCAGGAAACGGATATCCTTCTTCACATCATGCCCGATTTTACGGTATGCGCTGTCCGCAAAAAACGGCTGAAATATCTCCAGAAGCTCCTGCATCAAAAATGCCATGGATGCTTCCATCCAGACACCGCCAAGCTGCTCCTGATAGAGCGCAAGCCCCTGTCCTTCCTCGTTTTCGTAAACAAAGGCATACCCGACCTCGCCCTTTTTGAGCGCGGCAAGCACCTCCTTCGCACCTTCCCTATCCGCAACAAAGCGATAGGTCTGCTCTGCCTGCTTGGGTGCGGAAGCACTCCCCTCAAAGCGGCTGAACATGCTCTTAAATTCCAGACGTTTTACCAATTCGTATGCCGTCTGGTTAAACATATCGCCGATTTTCAGGGTCTCCTTATCCCATTCTAAAGGCATATCCCGCACAATCGTCGCCAGAAATTTGCTCAATCTCGCCTGCTCCTGATACGCCGCAAGGTTTTCGGATGCCTTCTTCGGCTTGATTTCCGCCGCATGGGCAATCGCCGTTTCAATATCGTGATACTGCGTGATAATCTTCGCCGCGGTTTTTTCGCCAATGCCGGGCACGCCGGGGATATTATCGGACGCATCCCCCATCAGCGCCTTCATATCAATAAATTCGGCAGGTGTCACGCCATATTTCGCCTGCACATCCGCCGCGTAATAATCCTCTGTTTCCGTGCGTCCGCCCTTCGTTTTTGGAATCCGCACCTTGAGGGTTTCCCCTGCCAGCTGCAAAAGGTCTCTGTCCCCCGAAACCACAACAGGCACAATGCCGTTTTTCTCCGCCAGAGCGGAAAGCGTCCCCAGAATATCGTCCGCCTCAAAGCCCTCCTGCTCGAAAATAGGGATGTGCATGGCCTGCAGTACCTCCTTCAAAAGGGGCATTTGTTCGCGCAGTTCCTCCGGCATACCCTTTCTGGTTCCCTTGTAGCCATCAAAGGTTCTGTGGCGGAAGGTGGGCGCATGCAAATCAAACGCCACCGCCAGATAATCGGGCTGCTCCTCATCCAGAAGCTTAAATAAAATATTCAGAAATCCATATACCCCGTTGGTATAGCGACCTTCTCCGTTGGTCAGCAGCGGAACGCCGTAAAATGCACGGTTCACAATACTGTTGCCGTCAATCAGCATGATTTTTTCAGCCATGAAAATAGCCTCCTGTCATCACAAAATTTATATACAAGGCGATATAAGCCTAATTTTCCATATTAAAAATAATTATACTACAAAATCGCGAAAAAATATATCTGACACGAAAAAAAATACAGCACACCTTTTTTCAGGATATGGCATATCATAAATCAGAATCAGTCTCTTAGGAGGAACGGCTATGAAAAAGAAACTTTGCTTGGCTTTATCGGGGGCGCTCTGCCTATCCGCAGGAGTTGGCTGCGGCACAGAAACGGCAGAGGAAACGCTGACCCCCGTCCGTCTGAATGAGGTCGTCCATTCTGTTTTTTATGCGCCGCAGTATGTCGCACAGGAATTGGGCTTTTTCGAGGAGGAGGGCTTAGATGTGAGCGTTGCGGTCGGCAATGGTGCGGATAAATCCATGACCGCCCTGCTTTCCGATTCCGCGGATATTGCCCTGCTTGGCACAGAGGCAGGTCTGTATGTCTATGCCGAAGGGAAGGCAGATTACCCCAAAACCTTCGCCCAGCTGACCCAGCGCGCAGGGAATTTTCTTGTTTCCAGAGAGGAGGAGCCCGATTTCCAATGGCCTGATTTGGAAGGAAAATCCGTCATCGGCGGCAGATTGGGCGGCATGCCGGAAATGGTTCTGGAATATGTCATCAAGGAAAACGGCATGACTATCGGTAAGGATATGGAAATCATCAACAACATTGATTTCACCTCCACCGCAGGCGCATTTCTGGGAGAGGTCGGCGATTATACCGTAGAATTTGAGCCTGCCGCAACCACGCTTGAGCAGAGCGGCAAGGGGCATATTGTGGCATCTCTGGGTGAAGCAAGCGGCTATGTGCCTTACACCGTTTATATGGCACAGGATGCTTTCCTGCAGGCACATCCCGATGTCGTCGAAGCCTTCACCCGTGCCATTTATAAAGGGCAGCAATGGGTAGAAAGCCATTCTGCCGCAGAAATTGCAAAGGTCATTCAGCCGCAGTTTGCCGAAACCGACCTCGATACCCTCACCACCATCGTGGAGCGCTATCAGAAACAGGATACCTGGAAAACCGACCCGACCGTTTCCCCTGAAGGCTTTGTCCTCATCCAGAAAATCATGATGGAAGGAAAGGAGCTTTCGCAGGAAATCCCTTATGATTCCATTGTTGTGACGGAGTTTGCCGAAAAAGTCATGACAGGCAAATAAAAATATCCCCCCACAAAAAAACTCCTACTGCAAGCTGTCTACACTGTCTGCAATAGGAGTTTTTCTGATGCAAGTTTATCTATATCATTCGATTTTTTCGGTCGTTGATAGAAAGAATCTATGTGAATGTATGTGAATCGGCATTTCAACCGCATTTTTCTTAATTTTTATTTGTATAAATTGCTTTAGCTGTTTTTATCTGCAACGGTAAGCTGCAGCTTGATTTTATCCTTGTTATCTCTCACAACCGTCAGGTCAACCTTTTTTCCGATATCCGAGCTGTCCATTGCGTTCAGCAGGCTGTCCATATCCTTAATGGTCTTGCCATTGAACTGTGTGATAATGTCGCCGGATTTCAGACCTGCCGCTGCCGCAGGGCTGTTGTCCTTTACCTCAAGCACCAGTGCGCCGACCTCAAGGTTATACAGAGATGCGTTTGTGCCGGTAATGCCGATATAGGGCTGCGGCTGTGTGCCTGTTTCCAGCAGGCTTTCTACGGTTGGCTTAATCTGATTGCTGGGGATGGCATAGCCCATGCCCTCCGCCATAGAGGAATTATATTTTGCCGTATTAATCCCGATGACCTCACCCTTGCTGTTTACCAGTGCGCCGCCGCTGTTGCCGCTGTTGATTGCCGCGCTGGTCTGCAAAACGGTCAGGGAATTGCCGTCTACGTTAATGGTCTGCTCCTTCATGCTGACAATGCCGTCCGTTGCGGAAAGCCCCATGCCCATGGCGTTGCCGATAGCAATGACACATTCGCCGACCTCAAGGTCATCCGAATCACCGAAGGTTGCGGTTGTTACCTTTTCCACGCCTGCCTTTTTCAAATCAGACCAGGAAACAGAAAGCACCGCCAAGTCAGATTCGCTCTTTGTGCCGACTACCTTTGCCGGTACGCTCTTATCGCCGTCCAGTGTCACATAAATGGAATTTGCACCCTCGATGACATGGTTATTTGTCGCAATGGCAATCTTATCATCATCCGAATAGAAGATCACGCCGCTGCCTGCGCCCTCTGCTTCGTATGGTACGGTGAAATGCCCCATATACTGTGTCACGCCTGTTGTGGTAGTGGAAACGCTGACAACAGAGGGCTTTACCTTCTTCACGATATCCACAGTGGAAAGCCCATTCGTCAGATAGGATACACTTTCCGTATTGCTTGTGGATGCGGTCTTTGCGCCGGTTTCCTTTCCGAAATGGCTCTGTGCCGCACTGTAGCTGACCCCAATCGCAGAGCCGCCTGCGATGCTGCAAACCAGACAGGCTGCAATGAATTTCTTCCAGCCGTTTCCTCCCTGCTTTCTTTTCGGCTTTTTCACCTTTTCCTCATAATGATATTCTCTGACGCAAGGGCCTGTATATTCCTGCTCTGCTTCTGCGGGTTCTTCCGCAAAGGCTTCTGCTTTTTCTGCGCCTTCCTCTGTAGTGGCTTCCGAAACGCTTTCCTGTTCAGAAAAGCCCTCCTCCTCGGAAAATTGCTCACCGGAAATTTCCTCTGCATATTCCTCGCCGGAAATCACCTCTGCCTCCATCTCTATGGATTCTCCGTCTACATGGGGTTCGTCTTCCATGCCGTCTGCGGAATACGCAATGGACTCCTGCTCTGTTTCTTCATATTCATCTTTCTTTTTCGGATTGTACTCATCATATTCGTACATGCTCTATCCCTCCATATCTTTTATGGCTTTGTTTTATCTTATGCCGTTATTATACTGTTTGAATTTGAACGAAGTATGAACGTCAGGTGAATAATCCATGTTTTTCCTTAAAGAACGATTAAGATAAGCTAAGAAATTACGAAAAATTTTCCTTGCATTCTTGGAAAAGATATGCTATTATATTTAAGCAGTTTATTTCTGCGGCTGTGGCGGAACTGGCAGACGCATCAGACTCAAAATCTGACGCTGGTGACAGCGTGTGGGTTCGAGTCCCACCAGCCGCACTTTTTCTAGGAGCCTTGATTTTTTCAAGGTTCTTTTTTTATACTCCTATCCTATCTTAATCTTTCATTTGCTTTCCCCGAAAAAAGTATTTATAATAGCTTTTGAAATCAAAACGAAAGAAGGGAGCAACCCATGCAGAAAAAAGACATTTTGGAATTAAAGCGCCGCTTCAAAAAAGATGCCTGCACCTTTACGAAATTGCGTGGCTGTTATGTGGACAACCAAAAAAATATTCTCTTACATATCGACGAAACCTTTCTCAATCTGGAGGAGGATGAATTTTATAAATATCTGGAAATTGCAAAAAAGGCTCTTTCCGGCACAATCGGCAACAATCTTTTAGAGCTTTCCTTCCGCAGGGATGAAGCAGGAGAAGAAGCGCAGCGGTTCTTCCTTGCCCTGCGCGACAGTGCTTTGAAGCAGGATGGGCTGTTGGATTTGCTTTATGAGCGCATCACTCCACAATATGATCTAGCAGGCACTTATCTCATCCTCCTGTTCCATGATGCCTATGATGTTATCACGAAAACGACCGACAACAATAAGCTGGACGAATCCGAAGAGGTTTATGAATATGTCCTCTGCGCCATCTGCCCTGTCGAGCTGACAAAGGCAGGCTTAGGCTATCATAAGGATAAAAACATCATCGCGCCTCGTATTCGTGATTGGGTGGTTTCCGTCCCCGAAACAGGGTTTCTCTTTCCTGCCTTTTCCGACCGCAGCAGTGATGTAAATGCCATGGGCTATTATGTGAAGGATGCCAAAAAGGCGCAGCCTGCGTTCATGCAGGAGGTTTTGGGCTGTGAAGCAAAGCGCACCGCCGCCGAGGAAAAAAAGACCTTCCATGGCATTTTAAAGGATGTTATTTCCGAGGAGGTGGAGGATGCGAAAACCGTCATTCTGGATATTCAGCAGGATTTGAATGATATGGTGGAGGAACACAAAAATGTGTTTGAAAACGAGCCTGTTCTCCTAACACCACCTGCCATTCGGGAGGCGATGGCAGAAAAAGGTCTTTCCGAGGAAGTCATTTCCAAGGTGGAGGAAATTTGTGAGGAAGCCTTCGGCGATACCCCTCCCCTTGCGGAAAATCTGATTGACAGCAAGGCATTGCAAACGCACGCTGCCGCGAAAAAAGCGAATGTGCTGGCATTAGAGGTAGAAAGCCTGAAGCAAAAATTGGAGGAAAAGGAAGCCCTCCCTGAAAAAGAGGTCATTTTGCATGTTTCGGCGGAAAAGCTGCCTGCTATCCAGACGGAATTTATCAATGGTAAAAAGTGCATTGTCATCCCCTTAGAAGAGGATGAACACGCCACCATCAACGGCAAGCATTGGAACAATGCGCCCTTTTAAAGGCTATGTATGGGATAAGGTAAATTTGCCTTATCCCCTTTTTTATGCCTTTGCCGTATAGGGTGCCAGCTCCAATCGAATGAAAAAGCCCCTGTCATGCTGACAAACAGGACATTCCTGCGGAGCCTCCTTCCCTTCAAAAATAAAGCCGCAATTTAAGCACATCCATTTACATTCCACAGAATTGATGAATAATTTATTTTCCTCCAATAAATCCGCAAGCTGTCCGAAACGGTCTCCATGTGTTTTTTCAATGCCTGCAATCTGATGAAAGGATGCTGCCACCTGCGGAAAGCCCTCCTCCAGCGCCTTATCCCCAAACGCCTGATACACCGGGTCAAATTCTTCATATTCGTTATGCTCTGCCGCACGCAAAAGCTCCGAAACGGATTCATAAATATCCACGGGATAGCCGCCGTCAATGTGAACCGTTTCCCCCGAAAGCTCCTTCAAATGCTGATAAAAAACCGCCGCATGCGCCTCCTCCTGCTTGGCAGTAAACCTGAATACAAATTCCACCACCTGCATTTTCTGTTTTTTCGCCTGCGCCGCAGCGAAGATATAACGGTTTCTCGCCTGACTTTCCCCTGCAAAGGCACGCATAAGGTTTTTCTTTGTTTCGCTCTGTTTAAAATCCATAGCTTTCCCTCTCCTTCTTTTTCCTTAGTATGTACAAAGATGAAGCAGCTATACCCTTCTTTTTTCACATTAAAAAAAGTCCCCATAAAAGGTGCGCCCGGATAAGAAGCCTTGTATTCTGAAATGCTGAAAGCTACAGCTATTGCATTTTCTTCATGCTTTCTTATCGGAACACCCCTAATAGGGACTTTTCAAAATTTTTCCGTTAAACAATGATATAGATTACCGCAATCGTCAGACCCAGACCAATCAGCAGAATACTCTGCGCGAAGCCTTCGCGGTATACCTGATGGTCATTTTCATAATCCGTATAAGCAGAGAAATATTTATCCTCCGGCGGAACAATGCGTCCGTTATCATTATTAAAGATAAAGATACGCAGCAATGCAATGATATCATCCATCAGATTTCCTGCGATACGGGCGAAGAAGCCACCCACATAAGGCAGAACGGTCAGCAGAATCGGGCGATATACCTTATCCTCCAGATTGCACCATTCCGGCCAGCGATCCACATAAACCAGATTGCCGTTTGCATCCTTCTGCATCAGCACCTTGCGGATGAACAGGAAATACACCACAATGCCCACACAGATGGAAATCACCGCACCCTTGAGGTTTACCCATGCGAAATAATGCACGGCATGCGCAGGGGTATGTGCATTCATGAAATGTGCGCCCATTGCCGCCAGAGCATCCTGTGTCTGGTGAGGGAAGATACCCAGAATCGGCAGGCAAATTGCAATCGCGCCCAGAATGACCGCCATCAGCTTGCTGATATAAGGCCCATTTTTGACAGGCTTCGGTGCGCCGTAGGGGTTATCCTCAAGGAAGATACATACGAAAATCTTCGTCATATAGGCCAGTGTCAGCCCACCGGAGAACAGGAACAGAATTTCCGCGCCCTTCATAAACGCGATGGACTGCCCTGCTTCCTTCAGCACCTCGATATATTCCACCATGCTCTCGTGAATCAGCGTTTTGGAGATATAACCGTTCCACAGAGGGATACCGCCGATACCCAGAATCGGCATCAGGAAAATCAGCTTCAGTAGCGGCTTATCCTTACCGTAGCCACGAATCTTATTCAGATTTAATTCTCTCAGGTTCATGAAAATCACACCTGCACCAAGGAACAGCAGCAGCTTGAACAGAGAGTGATTCAGGAAATGCAGCAGTGTGCCGCTTGCCGCCAAGGCGTTATGCTCGCCCAGAAGCCCCTGCATCCCGATGGCAATGATGATAAAGCCAATCTGGGACATGGAGGAGCAAGCCAATGTGCGTTTCAGATTGACGGAGAATACCGCCAGAACCGCGCCAAGCACCATTGTGATAATGCCCAGAATCAGAATAAACTGCCCCCAAGCCGCATCATGCAGGAAAAGCTTGCAGCTGACGATAATCGTACCAAATACGCCTGTTTTTGTCAGCAGACAGCTGAGCAGCGCACTGGAGGGTGCCGGTGCAACGGTATACGCATTCGGCAGCCAGATATGCAGCGGAAACAGCCCTGCCTTCGCCGCAAAGCCAAACAGAATCAATACGCCGATGGCATAGAACTCCGCAGGGTTTTCCCTGCTCTGCATAAACGCGGTCAGCTCTGCCATGTTCAGCGTGCCTGCCTTCTGATACATCATAAACAGACCCATCAGTGTCACCAGACCGCCAATCACCGCTACCGCAAGGTAGGTTTTTGCGGAGCGAACCGTAAAGTCCTCCTCATCATGCATAACCAGCACAAAAGAGGTAAAGGACATAATTTCAAAGAAAATAAATGTCGTAAACAAATCGGCGGAAAGGAAAATTCCCATCGTTGCGCCCAATGTCAGGAACACAAAGAAATAATACCGATTTCTGTTCCGTTCAGCCGCCATGTATTCCTTGGAAAAGATGGTTGTAATCAGCCAGATTGCGCCCGTCAGCACGGCAAGAATCACGCCGAAGCCATCCGCCGCAAAGCTCAGACCCAAGCCGCAGAAGCCGCGCAGGCTATAAACCGTTTCCTTCCCAATCAGCGTCAGGCTCGCAATGAAAATCACCGCGGATAAAATCCAGCACCAGATATCCCTTGCGCCCTTATTGCTGCGCCCGATGATGTAGCTGATTACCGCACCCAGAAAAGGAAAGAACACCAGAAACGGTAAAATTATGCTTGTTGTCATAGTTTCCATGCTTTCTCCCCTCCTTTACAGTATGCCCATAATCGCATCATTCATAATGCCCAGCAGTGTCGCAGGCATCAGACCCATCAGAATCGAAACAGCTGCCAGAACAATCAAAGGCACTGTCATATATTTATTCGGATCGGATACATGATCGTAATAGCCTGCAGGGTATTCCTTCTCCCGCGGGAAATATGCCCGAATGATGATGGAGAAGATATACAATGCCGTCAGCAGTGCAGACAAAATCAGCGCAACCACGCCGATATAGGTAACAGGGTTGCCGCTTGCGGTTGCCGCAGTTGCCAATGCCCATTTGCTGTGGAAGCCTGCAAAGGGCGGCACGCCAACCAGACCAATCCCCGTAATTGCCATTGTTGCAAAGGTAATCGGCATCAGCTTGCCGAAGCCCTCCACCTCGTAGAGATATTCTCTGTGGGTTTTATATAAAATCGCACCGGCAGTAAAGAACAGTGTAATTTTGATTACCGCATGATAAATCATGTGTAGCATCCCTGCCGCAAGCCCTATCGGTGTCATAATGGCAACGCCAAAAATGATATAGGACAGATTGGAGATGGTAGAATATGCAAATCTTCTTTTGATATGCGGTGTCCGCAGTGCAACGGTCGAGCCGAACACAATCGTAATCGAAGCTGCAATCAGCATCACATACTGCGCCCATGTGCCAATCAGAAATTCCGTACCGAAGGCGTAATACGTCAGACGGATGATGGCAAACACACCGGATTTTACGACTGCCACGGCATGCAGCAGAGCCGTAACGGGTGTGGGGGCAACGGATGCCTTCGGCAGCCAGCGATAAAACGGGAATACCGCCGCTTTTACACCAAAGCCGAAGAACGCCAGCACAAATACCAACCGCAGCATCTGTTCATTGCCTGCAATCAAATCGGGATTCAGCACACCACCGTAAACAAAATCTGTCGTTGTGCCGTAGAACAGCACAAACACGAACCCGATAAACGCCAGAGATGCACCGAACATCATATAAAGGACGTAGGTTTTCCCGGCGTGGCGCGCCTTATTATCGAACTGGTGCATCACGATGGGCAATGTCACCAATGTCAGAAATTCGTAGAACAGATACATCGTTAAGAAGTTATCCGCAAAGGCAATCCCGATAACTACGCCGAATGTCATGGTAAAGAAGGAGAAGAAACGGTCTTCATGTCCTTCATGTGTCATGTATTCAAAGGCATAAATCGTTGTGGGAATCCAAAGCAGAGATACCATCGTACCGAAAATCTTGGATAAGCCATCCACATGCAGTGCCAGAGACAATCTGTTGCTGAAGCGGAAAATCGTAATCGCGCCGCTGTCCGCAAAGAAGATGGCATACAATGCAAAAATCGCATTCAGCACGATAATCGGCAGAACCACCCTCTGGCGCGCCTTTCTGTCACTAAATTTTACCGGCAGCAGGCAGGCACCTGCAATGATCGGAAAGATCACCGGTAACAATATCGCAAATGCGTTCATAATGTTTCCTCCCTTTCCCTTAGAAAATCATTCCGCTGATACTGCGGATTGCCTGCATCAAAGGCGCAGGCATCATGCCAAAGCCGACTACAGCAATACTCAGCAGCACCAGAGGTACCGTCATCAAATAATTCGGCTCCTTCTTCTGCAAGGATGCGTAATCAAAATCCTTGCCGGGGAAGAACCCATTCACTACAATACTCATCAAATAGCCAGCCGTCAGCAGTGCGCTGACCATCAGCACCGCTACGCCGACCAGACCAAGCATCCCCGCCTGTGGCAGCAAGCCGCCCTGTGCCAGATACCATTTGCTCACAAAGCCGCTTGTGGGCGGAATCCCTATCAGCGAAAGCGCCGCAAGCGCAAACGTCCACATCACAATCGGCATTTCCTTGCCAATACCCTTCAGCTCGGAAACGTAGGTCTTATGCGTCTTATAGATAATCGCACCTGCACAAAGGAAGAGGATATTCTTTGCAACCGCATGGAATACCACCTGCAGCAGCGCACCCATAAATCCGGCAGGACACATCAGCATCAGCCCAAACACAACATACGATACGTTTGAAACCGTGGAATACGCCAGCCGCTTTTTCAGCAGCTTTTCCTTATATGCCAGCATGGAGCCCATGAAAATCGTCACAATGGAAAGCACAAGCAAAGCCGTCTGCGCCCAAGTGCCGCGCAGAAAATCCACGCCAAACAGATAATATGTCACACGAATGATAGCGATGATACCGCCCTTCGTGATGATACCGGAAAGCACCGCGGATGCAGGAGAAGGTGCAACGGGGTGCGCCGTCGGCAGCCAAGCATGCAGGGGAAACATACCCGCCTTACAGCCAAAGCCAAGCGCCATCAGGAAGAACACAACCAGAAGCAGGTTTTCATGCCCTGCCACCATCGCCATATCCAGTGTGCCGCCGGGCATAAAGATGGTTGTTCTGCAATAGGTGTTCAGGAAGAAGAACCCCATCAGCCCTAAGCCTGCGCCGAAGAAGGAATACCCCAGATATTTCAAGCCCGCACGCGTTGCCTCAGGTGTACCCGTATGGATAACCAGTGGTGCTGTCAGAATTGTCATAAATTCATAGGACAGATACATCGTCATCATATTTTCGGAGAAGCAAAGACTCATCAATGCCGCCAGAGAAAACGTATAAAACATGAAGAACCGCGCCGGCTTATGCTCATGCTTCATATATTCCATGGAGAACACTGCCGCAATCAGCCAGATGGTACTGATGAGGCAGGCAAAGAATCTTGCCAATCCGTCCGTTTTGTAAACAAGTGCCAATCGGTCAGATATCCGCCAGAGCACGAAGGTTTGCATCTCTCCGCTGCAAAGATACCAGACCAGAGCCGCTTCCACAGCCATTGCAATAAATACCAAGATATTGCGCTGCTTTTCCTCCTTTTGGAAACCAATGATGAGACCAAAAATGAAGGGTAAAATCATCGGGAGCAGCAAAAGTACAGATCCGTTCATTTCTTTCACCTCATTCTCTCATCATAATGCAACCTGAATCAGCTCGATACCCATTTTCATGATTTCGATAATGGGACGATAGCCGATACCCAGCGCCAAATTGACTACAATAAACAGTACCATTGCCATTGCAAACAGCGGAGAATTCTGCACTCTGACTGTTTTTTCCTTTGTCTCAGGGCGAGACCAGATTGCAATAACAGAGGGCAGGAAATACATCGCATTCAGAATCATGGAAATAGCCAGTGCCGCAAGAACCGGAACCAGACGTGTCCCCGTCATTTCCAATGCAGCCTCCGCAAAGTACAGCTTGGAGATGAACCCTGCAAACAGCGGCACACCAATCATGGACATAGCCCCAACGATGAAGGCAATCCCTGCCAGAGGGTTGCGGTAAGCCGCCCCCTTGAGGTTTTCCAGCTGCTCCTTGCCGCCGGCCTCCTCAATAAAGGTACCACAGCAAAGGAAAAGCATAGATTTTGTAACGGCGTGTGCCAGAACATGGAAGCAGGCTGCAAGCATCCCTGCCTCTGAGCCTAAGCCAATCCCCATAAAGATGTAGCCAATCTGCGCCACAGAGGAGTATGCCAGCATACGCTTCAGCCGGCTTTCCCGTACGGCATAGAAGGAGCCCATAATCATGCCCAGAACGCCCAGAACGAACAGAACGTCCGCAATTCTCAATTTAACCAGTGTTTCAATGGTAAATACTTCAAATACCAGCTTGATTGCCAGAATGATATATGCCTTCAGCACCAGACCGGACAAAATCCCGTTCGAGGTTGTCATCGTAGAGCCGTAAGCCGTAGGCAGTGCAGAATGGAACGGGAACAGACCGCTCTTGATGCCCAGACCCATAAACATCAGGCTGACTACAATCATCAGCGGGAAATGATACTGTCCTGTTTCCATCAGCATGGCAATCGTTTCCTTCATCTGCGGGAATAAGAGCTGCCCTGTGATGCCATAAAGAATACAAACACCCAGCAGGAACAGACCGGAGCCCATACAGCCGAACACCAGATAATGCGTTGTGCCGACAATCGCCTGCTTTGTCCCTCTTGCCAGAATCAGTGTGCAGGAGGCAATCGTCAGAATCTCAATGAAAACGTATCCTGTAAACATATCATTTGTATATGTCATTGCCAGCATTGCGCCATAGGTTGCATTCAGCATAATAAAGTAAAATTTTTGTTTTTCCGGAACAATTTCCTCAAAAATCTGCCTGCTGCCTGCCGTGATGGTTAAAAACATAACCACACTGACCATAACCGCCAGCAACGCCTCCAGAGGCCCGATGCGCAATTCATTGCCCCAGGGTGCAGGAAAATGCCCCATCATAAAGGTATATGCTTCCTGATTTTTCACCACGTTCGCCAGAAGCACAACAGAAAGTATGCCGACAAGCCCTACCATAAAGCCATGCAGATGGCGTGCCGCACGTCCGCTTTTGAGCAGAGGCGTAATGATGCCGCAGAACATCGCAAAAAAGACGCTGAAGAAAGGTATATTATGTACGAGATTTACATGATGTTCCATATTATTCCCCTTCCTCCTCTCTCATCATTCTCAGGATTTCATCCATATCCAACGAGCCGTAATGCTTATACAGCCGCAGAACCAGAGCAAGAGAGAACGCTGTTACAGATACCGATACAACAATACCCGTCAGAACCAGACCGGCAGGAATGGGGTTGATATAATAATCCGCATCAATAATGCCGTTTGTCAAAATCGGGGCAGTTCTGCCTGCCACATAGCCCTTCGCCGCCAGAAAAAGATAGGTAGCCGTATCCATAATATTCAGACCAATAAACTTTTTAATCAGATTTCTTTGCAGAAGCAGATTCATGAATCCAATGCCAAAAAGAATAACAGAAGCTGCTTCATAATAATTTGTCAACAGTTGACTCATAATCAGACTTCTCCTTTTGTAAATAACGCATAGAACCCATACATCGTACATGCAACAACCAGACCGACACAGATATTCAACGGCAAGATAAAGCCGGAGCTTAGAATTGCACCGGGTGTGCCCTTCGGTACCTCCCAGCCGACATGGTTTGCCCCTGTAAAGAAGGAATAGCTCTTACAGCCGCAATAGGTCAGCAGGCACGCTGCCGTTGTCAAAGTCAGTGTTTTAATCGTAAAGAAGGTCTGCATCTTCTTATGTCCGAATGCCACGGAATACAGAATCAGACCTGCGCCGATGATAGACCCACCGGAAAAGCCGCCGCCGGGAGAAAGATGTCCGTTTAAAACAACATAGATTCCATACAGGATAACCACAGGAGCAAGGCATTTCGCGCCCTTTTTCAGAATCAGCTTGGAATCCTCTGCATCCAGCATTTCGTCCTCCTGCATTTCCTGATCCTCTGCCGCATCAATGTTCTTTTTATCTCTTTGCAGCAGCATCAGCACCGCGATAACCGCCATAAACAGTACATTGGATTCGCCAAAGGTATCAAAGGCACGGTAATCCAGAATCATGCCTGCAACAAAGTTGATTGCGCCTGTTTCCGCAATCCCTTTTTCCAAGTAGCGCGCCGCAACCTCGTTGTTGGTGATGCTGCTCGGGTCGCCAAACATCGGCAGCTCCATAACTACATGCAGCATAACTGCAATAAATACCACCGTAACGAAAACGGAAAGCACACAATACAGGGTTACATTGGAGCGAATGTCTCCAATCGGAAAAATTCTTTCTTCATAAATAAACTCTTTTTTCTCTTTTTTGGAGATAATTTCATCTGCATCGAGAAGCACCTCGTCCCCGTCAATCCAGCGTTTCAATTTCTCCCAAAACGATTTTTCTTCTTTCATCTCATCACCCCTCCCTTGTGCCTTTCAGTGCGTGAACCTTCTTCAGCGTCAGGAAGAACAGTACCGTATCAATCCCTGCGCCAACAGCCGCCTCTGTGATAGCCAGGTCGGGAGATTCCAGAAAAAGCCACACAATTGCCATAACGGAGCTATACCCCATGAAAACGATAACCGCCATAAAAAGCTTTCTTGTTACAGAAACGCCGATGGCACTGGCAATGAGAAAAATAACCAAAATCATCTGAATGGTAACGCTAAAATCGCTCATCTGTCCTTCATCCTTTCTTCACAGTCTTTGTTTGTCAGAAGCTCTACCTTCGCAATCAGGTGTGTCGAAATGGGACTGGATAGCCAGAAAAACAGAATGATAAGGGCATATTTTGCCATGTGGAAAATATCCTGCCCTAAAATCAGAAGACCTAATACAACAAAGAAAATTCCCATGGTATCCCCTAAGGCTGCTGCGTGCATACGGTTCATCGCATATTTAAAGCGATAAATCCCCAGAATCGAACAAAGGAACACAAACAGCCCTATAAAAATGCAGATTGCTGCAATGATTTCTCTTATTGACATTTTTCCTCTGCCTCCTTTTCCTTTCTTGCCAGAAACAGCAGACGACCCTTATGATGCAGGGTAACAACGTGACACATCACCACTACCGCCAAGAAGCTCAGCAAGGAATAAACCAGAGAAACATCCACCAGAGAGGTTTCGCCCAGATAAGCGGAAAGAATCCCAATCATCACCGTCGTCATGGTACCAATCATGTTAATTGCCACAATACGATCCGTAAAACGAGGTCCTCTGACTGCACGGATAAACGCCAGAATCATGCCGCACGCCAGAACGAACATAGCGATTTCCAGAATAAAATGCATTGTACCGCTCATACGCTCATCCCTCCAACCTTCTCAACTGCTTTACAAAAACGGAATCCTCCAGACCCTCGCCGAATTTTTCCCGATCCAGCGCCTGCACAACATATTCTCCGTTTTCCAATTCCACCGTATAGGTGCCGGGGGTCAGTGTGATGGAATTCGCCAGAGCAACCAAAGAGGCTTCACTTTTCAAATCCGTATGAAACCTTACAAGCGCAGGCTGAATCTCTGCTTTTTTCGGCGAAAAAATAATCTTGATGACATCCACATTCGCCTTGAAAATTTCCCAGAGCAAAACAAAGGCATATTTCAGATAAAGAGGAATCTTTTTCACAAGAACCTTCTCTCTCTGAAAGCTGTAGCCCATGTACTTGCAGATAAACCAATAAAGCCAGCCGCAGATCACTATCCCAAACAGGGCAACTTCCAGCGTTACTCTGCCATTAAAAATAAACCACAGCAGTAACAATAATAAATACATTGAACCATCCTTCCCTCAAAAGCATTTACTTCCCTTCTGTTTCCATGAAAATGCCGTTTCCTTCTGCCGAAAAAGCCGAAATTCCTCCGGCTTTTGTTGAAAATTCAAGCTGAAACTGACATCTGCATTTACTCCAATACAATATATTATCAATGATTATCAAAAAAATGTCAAGACTGTTAGTGGTATCTGACGATATATTTTTTACCATTTTCTTAACACCCTCATTTTTATTGTATATTTTGTATATTCCACCACTAAATTTCGTAGATAAGTCGTACATTTTAGCAGAATTTTCAGCGTATTCTGCATTTGTGCAAAAGGGAAAAAGTTTTGCCTGCTTCGGTTTTATGGGCATTTCCTACCTTTTCCGTCTTCTCAGACAACTTTATTTTCACAAACAAAAGGCGTATCCCCTCCGAACCGCCTAGTTCAGAAAGAATACGCCTTTGAAGCCTTTCATAAGCAAATATTTTTAATTTATGGAACGAAATCGTTCAGACTGCCTTATGCCGCTTTCTTCTTTGTGAAGATTGCACGAACGGGCAATCCAATCAGTACCAGAATGATACCGCCTACAGCAACCTTTCTTGCATCAGGACCTGCCATGAACAGCTGGTTCAGCAGAACATACAGACCGGAAATGATTGCGATGATAGGAATTACAGGGTATGCAGGTACCTTATAAGTACGTTTCAGATCGGGTGCCTGTTTTCTGTAAGCCATAACTGCCAGGAATGTCAGTGTGTAGAATACCCAGCCTACGAATGTACCAAGGTTTGTCAGCAGGTCGAACTGACCTGTCAGTGCATAAATTGCACCCAGAATACCAATCAGGAAAATGCAGTTGATGGGAACGCCTGTGCCGGAGATTTTGGACAGAGCCTTGCTGCCGGGCAGGTCACCCTGTTCTGCCATGTACAGTGCTGTACGGGAACCGGACAGGATAAAGCCGTTGCATGCGCCGCCGGCAGAAATCATGATACCAACGGATACGATTTTACCACCCATGTTGCCGAAGATCTGCATTGCTACTGCGGATGCAGGGGATTCCAGATTCATCATTACATCAGCAGGCAGTACCCACAGGTAAGCCAGGTTGATGATAATATAAACCGCCATAATCAGCGCTACGCCGCCAACGATCGCCTTAGGCAAATCTCTGCCGGGATCTTTCATTTCGCCCGCGATTGCACCTACGTTTGTCCAGCCTTCGTATGCGAACAGAACTGCAATCATCAGCTGCCCCAGAACGGAGCCGAATTTCAGTCCCTCACCCAGCATAGGGTCGAAGATGGGATTGCCGTTGCCTCTGATGAAGCCGAAAATCATAATCAGAACCAGAGGAATCAGCTTTGCTACGGTAAAGATCGTCTGTGCTGCACCGCCAACCTTAGCGCCCATGCAGTTCAGCGCAACCATGATGATGATACATACGATTGCCACAGGAACAACCATGCCGTCGCCCAGGAACAGCTTTGCCTGGTTTGCAACCGCTACTGCCAGTGCCGCAACCAGACCGGGATAGAATACAACAGTCTGCATCCAGCCGCAGAGATAACCAACCCTGTCACCGAATACCTTTTTCAGATATACGGGCATACCGCCTGTTTCGGGAATCAAGATTGCGATTTCGGCAAATGTCATTGCCGCACACAGGCAAACCAGAGAGGTTACCACCCATGCGATGATTGCCAGACCGGGCGCACCGCCTGTTGCTGTGTAGATTGCTGTGGGTTTGAAGAATACACCGGAACCGATTACGCAGCCGACTACTGTAGCCATAGCAGCGCCCATGCCGAGCTCCTTCTTCATTTCGTTGTTGTTGTTACTCATTTCTTCCTTCCTCCTTTTTAGGGTATGCGCTGAAACCATCGGTGCTTCTGTAACGCAGGCAATAAATAATACTGATAAAATAATTCCGTTTTTGCCTGCACAGAAATGCTTCCGTCAGTTTTCCAGCAAGTGAAGCACGTTCCGAAGCATCACACAAAAGCTTCTCTGCGGCAACCGGCTCTTGGGGAAAAACGGCTCTTTTTTCTCCCGTCCGCAGCAGAATTTCATTTGTTTTTGTAAAAAATGAATGAAATAAATTCACTTCTTCCTTCGGCTATATGCTCTTTGTGAGTAGATTATATCGCTCAAAGAAATTGTTGTCAATACATTTCAATGAATTTTTTTATCGCCCTTGCAAAATTGTTTATTATAACGTACGAAAATCATAAGAATATTTGTTTTTCAGTCTTTTTGACGGTTTATATGCGAAATATTCGTATCATTTTCTACCTTTTTCTTCCAAAAAAGCATTACTTTTGTTCAGTCAAATCCCCGTTTTCTCCTTGTTTCCCTTCTATTTCCTGTCCTCTTGTCATATAAGTAAAAGAACCCCCTTCGGAGGCTTTGCCATGAGCAGAAAAAATATCATCACCGGAACCCTTATCCTGACCTGTGCCAATCTCATCACAAAATGTATGGGTTTTTTCTATCGTGTTTTCATGTCAAACGCCATCGGCGCAGAGGGCATGGGGCTGTATCAGCTGATTCTGCCGCTGTATATGCTTGCATGGAGCATCACCTCTGCCGGCTTCACCACAACCATTTCCCACCTTGCCGCGCAGGAATACATCCGCGGACAGAATGGGAATATCGGGCGTATTGTCAAGCAGGCGGTCTGCCTTTCCCTCTGTGCAAGTGCGGCTGTCAGCTGTGTCCTGTTTTTCGGCGCGGATAGCATCGCCCTTTCTATGCTTAGGGATAGGCGCGCCGCTTTTTCCCTGCGCCTTTTGGCATTGGCTGTGCCGTTTATGGCAGCAAGCTCCTGCTTTCGCGGCTTCTTCCTCGGCATACAGGAAACACTCGTCCCTGCCTTTTCGCAGGTGCTGGAGCAAACCGTCCGTATCCTGACGATTTATTTTCTGGCAGGCATTTTTGTCCCGCGCGGGCTCAGCTATGCCTGCGGTGCCGCCGTCTGCGGCATCCTGTTCGGGGAGCTGCTTTCCTGCGGCTTTACCGTCTGGAATTATTTCCATTATAAAAGGAAACATAAATTCATACGCAAGCCCACGCTGTCCTCTCCTGCCGTCCTTGCCATGATTTTAAGCACCGCCCTGCCGCTTTCCGCAAGCCGCATTGCCGGCTCACTCCTTTCCACCGTTGAAAATCTTCTGATTCCCAGACAGCTGCAGCTCCATGGGCAGAATACCGTCCAAGCCCTCTCCACCTACGGTGAGCTGACAGGGATGGCAATGCCCCTTGTCCTTCTGCCCTCCGCCTGCCTGATGGCAGCATCCGTTTCCCTCGTGCCGGAAATTTCCGAGGCCTGCGCCGTCAAGCAGGATACCCGCATCAGCAAAACCGTTTCCGCCACCTTCCTTTTTACCTCTGTCATCGGGTTCGGGGCGGCGGCGCTGTTTGCCGTTTTTCCGCACGAAATCTGCTATATCGTCTATGACCGCGCGGCATTGGGGCAGGTGCTGTTTCCGCTTGCCTTCCTCTGCCCCCTGCTCTATGCGCAGACCACCCTTCACGGACTTCTGAATGGCTTGGGAGAGCAGCTTTTCCTTTTTCGCAACAACATTCTTTCCTCCTGCATCAGCATCGCCGTCATCTGGTTCTGCATGCCTGCCTATGGCGTGGCGGCATTTCTGGGCGGCTGGTTTCTCAGCCTGCTGTTTTCCGTCAGCTGCTCCCTGCACCGCCTCTGGAAGCGCACCGCCGTTCTGCCCTCCTGCCGCAGCTGCTTTTTCAAGCCTCTGCTTGCCGGTGCCGCCGCCGGGCTGATAACAAAATACTGTATCCGCATTTTTGCCCCGTCCAAGCTGCTGTTCCTCGGCTCGCTCTGCGGCATGGGCGTTCTGTATCTCCTGTTTCTTTTTCTGCTCGGCTGTCTGGATAAAAGGATGCTCTCCCTGCTTTTGGGCAAAAAAACAGGCGGTCGGTAAATCCGACCACCTTCTGATTTCGATTTATATCTTTACCAATCCTTTTTCGTACAGCTTCTGCAAGCTCATCAGAATCCCCGTTTTCGCATGGAACCATGTCAGTCCGCCCTGGAAATAAACGGAATAGGGCGCTCTGATTGGGCCATCCGCACTCAGTTCAATGGAAGAACCTTGGATAAATGCCCCTGCCGCCATGATAACATCGCAGTTATACCCCGGCATCGCATAGGGAATCGGCGTAACATAGCTGTCCACAGGTGCCGCCGCCTGAATCCCCTGACAGAATGCCTCCATTGCCTCGGCACTGCCCAGCTCCACCGCCTGAATGATGTCATGACGGGGCTCTGTGCCGTTGGGAATCACGCGGAAACCCAGCTTTTCATACACATTCGCCGCAAAAACAGCCCCCTTCAATGCCCCTGCCGTAACCGTAGGAGAAAGGAAAAAGCCTTGATACAGCGCACGGTTCAGATCCAGAGAGGCACCGACCTCCTGCCCCAGACCGGGTGCGCTCAGACGGTATGCGCATCTGTCAATGCAGCTTTGCTTGCCGCAGATATAGCCGCCGATAGGAGCCAGACCACCGCCGGGATTTTTAATCAAAGAGCCGACAATCATATCTGCCCCCACGTTGGAAGGCTCAATCACATCCACAAATTCACCGTAGCAGTTATCCACCATGCAAATCACATCAGGCTTGATTTCCTTAATAAATGCAATCAGCTCCCCAATCTGCTGCACAGAAAAGGTCGGACGCATGGCATAGCCCTTGGAACGCTGAATCGTCACCAGCTTTGTCTTTTCATTGATGGCTTCTCTGATGGCAGGATAGTCAAATGTCCCATCCTCCATAAGCTCCACCTGTCTGTAGCTGACCCCGTATTCCATCAGAGAGCAGGCAGAGGGCACTGTCCCAATGACGTTTTCCAGTGTATCATACGGCTTGCCGACAGGGGAAAGCAGTTCATCCCCGGGCAGAAGGTTCGCACTCAGCGCGATTGCCAGTGCATGTGTGCCGCAGGTAATCTGGGGGCGCACCAGAGCCGCCTCAGTCCCGAAGCAGCGCGCATATACCTTTTCCAGCTTATCGCGCCCGTTGTCATTGTAGCCATAGCCCGTCGAGCCTGCAAAGCAGGTACCATCCACGCGTTCCTCCTGCATGGCACGCAGTACCTTCGCCTGATTATATTCCGCCACCGCGTCAATTTTTTCAAAGCGTTCCTTTAAATCCTTTAAAACCGCATTGCCAAAGGCTTCTACCTCCGCAGAAATCCCCAGCATACTGTAAATCTGTTCCATGTTCTTCTCCAATCCTTACTATCTTTCCAATCTATTTCAGAAATTTTTTCTCACAATTTAAAATCATATCAAATCTTTTTTCTTCTTTCAACTCTTTCTTTCTCCTGATTTCGACTTAAGCGTTCTCTCTTGTAAAATCCATCAGCTCTATCTGTCCGCCCTTGTCCTTGTTCAGAATCAGAACCGCCGTTCCCTTCTCGCCCGTCTGCGGCAGTGTCACCGCCACGCGCTCGGATTTGTTCTTTTTCAGCAGCAGCTTCACCATACCGCCGTCCAGCTCCAGACCGTATGGCTTCAGGCTGTCCTTCCAGAGCGAAAATTTGCAGCCGCTTTTCCATCCTGCGCAATAAAAGGATTTTGAATTTTCCAGAATATCCCGTCCGCAGAAAGGGCATTTCCCAAAGGCATTTGTTTTGCGGCGTTTTCCGCGCACCTGCTCCTCAGGGAAGATAACATCCGCCCGTCTGCCCGATGCCGCATCCTGTATCAGAAACTGCACATAGCGGCGAATACTTGCCATAAAGCGTTCCTCCGTCATTTTGCCCTTTGCAATCGAGGAAAGTCCTTTTTCCCATTTGCCCGTGGTCTGCGGCGAGCGCATCTCCTGCGGCACAACCTCAATCAGCTTTCTGCCCTTTTCCGTCGGCAAAAGGCTTTTCCCCTTTCTCGTCAGATATCCCACCGTCAGCAGTCGCTCAATGATGGCGGCTCTTGTAGCAGGCGTGCCTAAGCCGCTGTCCTTCATCTGCTCCTTGAGTGCTTCGTCCTCCACAAACCGTCCTGCGTTTTCCATCGCAGAAAGCAGGCTGCTTTCCGTATAGGGTGCAGGCGGCTTCGTCTTTTTCCGCAGCAGCTCCATGCTGCGAATCGCCCGCACCTCACCCTCCTGCAAGGGCGGCAGCTTCTGCTCCTCCTCGTTCTTCGCCTTTTTCTTCTTCGTTGCAGTCGGCACCAGTGCCTTTTCCACTGCCTGCCAGCCCTCCTCCAGAACAACCGTCCCCTTGGAAAGGAAGCGTTCCTGCTCCGCCTCGGCGTAAACCTTCGTTACCTCATAGCGATAATACGGATAAAAAACCGCCAGAAAACGTGCCGCCACCAGAGAAAACACCTTTCTCTCATCCTCGGAAAGACCTTCGGGGCGTAGCTTCCCGTCCGTCGGGATGATGGCATGGTGGTCTGTCACCTTCGCATTGTCAATGATACGCTTCGTGAATCGGATTTCCTGCATAAGCGGCTCCGCGTAGGATGCGTATTCCTCCAACGCCTGCAAGCGGTGAATCGTACTTTTCACCTTTCCCTTCATGTCCTCGCTCAGGTAGCGGCTGTCCGTTCTGGGGTAGGTAATCATTTTTCGCTTTTCATACAGGCTCTGCGCGATATCCAGTGTCTTTTTCGCGGAAAAGCCGAACTTTCGGTTACATTCCCTCTGCAATTCCGTCAAATCATAAAGCAGGGGCGGCGGCGTTTTCTTTTCTTCCTTTTCCACCTTCGTAATCGCGGCAGGCTTGCCGTTTGTTTTCGCAAGAATCGCCTGCGCCGCGTCCTCCCTGTCAATACGGGTATGCTCCTCCCTGTCAATCCAAAGCCCCGTATAGCCGCCGAAGTCTGCCTGTACTTCAAAATAATCCTCCGCCGTAAAGGCATCGATTTCCTTCTGCCGCTCCACAATCAACGCCAGTGTCGGTGTCTGCACACGCCCAATGCTCAGAAGCGCGTGATATTGCAGGGTATACGCCCGCGTGGCGTTCATCCCTACCAGCCAGTCCGCCTCACTCCTGCATTTCGCGGAGGTATATAATAAATCGTATTCTCTGCCGTCCTTCAGCGCTCTGAAGCCTTCCTTGATGGCCTCCTCCGTCATGCTGCTGATCCAGAGCCGCTGAAACGGCTTTTTGCATTTCGTAATCTCATAAATATAGCGGAAAATCAGCTCCCCTTCTCTCCCACTATCCGTTGCACAGATTAAGCTGTCAATCTCCCTTTTGTGCATCCAGCTGTGCAGAATCTTTAGCTGGTCTCTCGTCTGTTTGATTGCTTTCAGCTGCATTTCCTCAGGAAGAATCGGCAGCGTGGAAAAATTCCATTTCTTGTATTTCTCGTCATATTCCTCCGGCTCCGCAAGCGTCACCAGATGCCCGACCGCCCAGGAAACCACATAGCGCTCCCCGATGAGACAGCCTTCTCCCTTCTGCTTTGCCTGCAAAACCTTCGCAATGTCCCTTGCCACAGAGGGCTTCTCGGCAATGACCAGAATCTTTCCCATCTCTGTTTCCTCCCTTCCGTTTTCTTCATGCCTACAAATGATACCATCTTCTTCGGAAATTGGCAAATCCTACAATAAAAACCACTTCCGCACAGCAGAACAACACAACATCTGGTATGCTTTACTACGTCAGTGTAACAGTGTTTTTTATTGACAACGCCCAAAATACAAAGTAAAATAAACCGATAGAAAGACTAATTCAAAATCGATTTTATAGATTTCAAACGGAGGAATAGCTCTATGTCTACATATAAAATACTTTCCGATACCTCCTGCGATATTCCTGCCGCCGCGCTGGAACAGCTGGATGTAACCTACGTCCCCTTTCATGTTTCCTTTGACACGGTAAGTTATCTAAAGGAATTGCAGGATATCACCCCCGATGAATTTTACGATAAAATCAATGCCGAAAAAATCTATCCCAAAACCTCTCTGCCCTCCATGCAGGATTACATGGATGCCATGGAGCCTGTTTTGCAGGAAGGTAAGGATGTTTTCTGTATCTGCCTTACGGCAAATTTCAGCGGCTCCTATCAGAGTGGCGTAAATGCGGCAAATATCCTCAGCGAAGCCTACCCCGAGCGCAAAATCATCGTTCTGGATAGTGCCTGTGTCACAGGCTCGCAGGGGCTTCTGGTCTATGAAGCATGTCGCATGCGCGATGCCGGCTATTCCATGGAAGAGCTGCTTGCCGTTCTCGATAAGCAGAAATATATGACAAAAATCAACTTCACCGTCGATTCTCTGGATTATCTCCAGAAGGGCGGCAGAATCGGCAAAGCCGCCGCTCTGGCAGGCGCGATTCTGAATATCAAGCCGATTATCGTCATGCGCGATGGCGAACTGTATCCCGAAAGCAAGGTGCGCGGGCATAAAAAAGCGCTCAAAACCATCATGGATATGACAAGAAACGAAATCGGCAGCGAAAAGGAACTCTATCGCGTACTGCTGGTGCGTGGGGAAAAGGAACGCCATGCCACCGCAGAAGAAATGCGTCAGACCCTCTTGGCAGAAGGCTTCGATGTGATGGATGAAATTTGGCCCGTCGGCATCACCATCGGTACCCATACCGGCCCCACCCCCATCGGCATCTGCTATATCAAAAAATATGAATATGTAAAGTAAAATAACAACAGCCCTCGGAAAGCACACTCCAAGGGCTGTTGTTTCGCTCTTTTTCATTTTTCCTGATTCTCTATCGTATAAATCACACAGGCAATTCCGGCAATCAAGGAAAATAAAATCGCACCGCCCATTGCCTCATCTATTCTAATGCCCACGAAAAACCCAATCAAGCCCGCAATCAGCATCACAAAAACAGAAACAATCATTCTAAATAAACGCATACCTGCACCCCCTGCCGCCATTTCATTTCCTTTTACAAAAAACCTACTTCATCATGCTTCAGCTCTCTGTAATTCCTAATACCATTTTGCAATACGCAATTTCATCCGCAGTAAATAAGGAGCGGTACTCCTCCTTACAAACAGAATTTTCCATTGTCAAATCCAACCTATCGCAAAGATAAAGTGTGGTAAATCCATCTGATGTATTTCCGGTTTTTTGCGCCTGTGCAATCAACCTTTTTGCCGTTTCAACACCGCCATGGTTATTAATCATCTGATGAAAGCGAGTCGGATTATAGTTGCACTCTTTTTTTGCAAGAAACATCTTATCTCTGATTTCTTCTTCAAATTTCAACTCTAAAATCGTTTTCGCCATACTCATTCCCCCGTAGAAGCTCCAGCCTACTTTACCTGTTGATAATTTTACAGCATACTCTTATATTCATTCGTAAGAATCAATTCTCCGCGTCCATTTTTCGCAATGCCTGCCCATTCCAACACTGCCGCCATTACAAACACAGGATCATAAACGGATGCACCCAGTTCATATCCACGATACACCGCAATGGCACCAACCACTGTGTCCGTTTCACACCCTTTTTCGCCCAGTTTATAATTTCGCCCGTTTCCTTTTCTTGCTCTGCCACCCTGCTCAAGTAAAAGGTCTACAATCACATCAAAGACCTTGTAATCATATCTATCGCTCACAGGAAGCTTATTACTGCTAAAGGTTTTCCCATCCGGCTCTGCCGTAATTTCACAAGGAAGTCCCCTTGCGGTATATACCGTAACATGCCCGCCGTTTTCTTTGATTTTCCCCTTGATGATTTCAGATGCTTTCGTACTGCCCTGTTCCACCTTTAAATTGCTCATATCTACCTCTCCCTTTTTCTCAGTTGTCTCACTCAAATCCAACGCAGTTAATAATTCTTCCAGCTTCTTTTTCGCCGCAGGATAAGAAAGCTGTAATTCTGCCTGCACTTCCTTCAAACTCCCTCTGCTTTTCAAAAATGCCAGAAGAAATTCATACTGCGCATCATCCAACCGGTCAAAACGGCTCAATGAAAAATCATTTTTTAATTCCATGCCACAATCGGGGCATTGCAGCTTCGCAATATGCAGCGTTCCCTGACATCCGGGGCATTTCGTTATCATTCGCTTCATATCTATCACCTCTGCCCCTATTCTATCATTAGTATCTCACTTTGTCAATATTAGTTTTAATAATATTTACACTATTTTATAAATAGATTCTTCTAAAACCTCTTTCGGCGCACCTGCGCCGTTCCTCTCATCAAAAAACCGCCGCACCTTTCGGTGTGGCGGTTCTTTCTCTCGGAAATCCCGATTCCTTATTTATCTCTCAGCTGTGCGCCCAGCTCATCTGCCAAGCCCTTCAAAATCTTATCCATTGCATCTGCAATATCGGCATCTGCCAATGTCTTTTCCGCACTGCGGAAGGTGATGGAATATGCCACAGATTTATAGCCTGCTTCAATCTGCGCCCCCTGATATACGTCAAAGAGCTTTGCCTCCTCCAGATATGCGCCGCCGTTTTTCTTGATGATATCCGCAATTTCCTTCACGGTTACGTCTTCCTTCACCAGCATCGCAATATCTCTTGTCAGTGCGGGGAATTTCGGCAATGCCTGATAAACCACATCTCTGTTTGCATTCGCAATTACCTTTTCCATATCCAGAACAGCCAGATATGCTCTTGTACCAATGCCGTAGTTTTTCAGCACCGCAGGATGCACTTCACCCAGATAGCCGATGCTTTCGCCGTTTACGATCACAGAAGCCGTTCTGCCGGGGTGCATCCAGGGCAGTGCCTTTTCTGTCACATATTCTGCCACCTTGCTCATGCCAAGAACGTGCATCAGATGCTCCACAATCCCCTTCAAATCATAGAAATCCATATTGCCGTACATCCCCATGGTCAGTGTGGGAATTTCGTGAGGCAGTTCTGTCAAAGGCAGTGCCTTGGGAATATAAACCTTCGCCACCTCAAACAGCCCTGCGCTTTCGTTTCTTCTGTTGTAGTTGGTTGCCAGAGAGGTCAGAATCCCATTAAAGGAAACCGTTCTCATGATGGAGAAATCCTCACCCAGAGGGTTAGAAATCACAATGGCCTTTCTCAAGTCGCTGTCCGCAGGAATCAGCAGCTTGTCAAACACCTTCGGGCTTTCAAAGCTATATGTCATTGCCTCGCACAGACCGTTTGCAATCACAGTATCCTTCACCAGTGCAGTAATGCTCTGTGCGTAGGTTCTCTTGCCAACCGTAGGTGTGCCGGAAGCCAGTGTTGCTTCAATCTTATTGTAGCCGTAGAAGCGTGCAATTTCTTCCGCAAGGTCTGCCTGTGCCTCCAAATCGGGACGGAAGGTAGGAATCGTTACAATATGGTTTACAGGGTCAACCTTCAGCTCGATTTTTTCAAAAATCTTCTGCATTTCTTCTTCGGAAATGTTTGTCCCCAAGAATTTGTTAATCCATGCAGGGTTATAGGAAAGCTGCCAAGGCTCTCTCTTGTTGGGGTATTCATCCACAACGCCGGGCACAACCTCGCCTGCCTCCAGAAGCTCTACCAGCTGCACCGCACGGTTCACTGCCTCCAGTGCCAGATTGGGATCCAGTCCCTTTTCAAACTTGCTGGATGCATCTGTACGCAGACCAACCTTTTTCGCTGTGATACGCACGTTCGGGCCGTCAAAGTTTGCGGATTCAAACAGCACCGCCTGAGAGCCCTCCACAATCATGGAATTTTCGCCGCCCATTACGCCTGCAATCGCAACTGCCTTTTCGGGGTCGGCAATCACAAGCATAGAGGGGTCAAGGCTTCTCTCCTGTCCGTCCAGTGTTGTAATGGTTTCGCCCTCTTTTGCGTTTCTTACAATAATATGGCTGTCCTTGATGGTTTCGATGGAGAATGCATGCATCGGCTGCCCCATTTCAATCATCACATAGTTTGTGATATCAACGATGTTATTGATGGGGCGCACACCTGCCATACGCAGTCTTTTTCTCATCCATCTGGGAGAAGGCCCGATTTTTACATTCTTCACTACTCTTGCAACGTATCTGGGGCAAAGGGTAGGGTTCTCAATCGTTACCTTTACAAAATCCTCTGCCTTGCCTTCTGCCTTTTCTGCCACCTTGATTTCGGGGTAATGGAAGGGAATATCATAGGTTGCGGCAGCCTCTCTTGCAATCCCCAGAACGGAGAAGCAGTCAGGTCTGTTGGAGGTGATTTCGTATTCCACCACTTCATCCTTCAAATCCAGCACCTCAACAATATCCTTACCCAATTCTACGGGTTCGGGGAAAATATAGATGCCATATTCGGGTGCTTCGGGGAAATCATGTCTGTCGCAGCCCAACTCCTCCACAGAGCAAAGCATCCCTTCGGAAACAACTCCGCGCAGCTCGCCTGTGTGGATTTCCTTGCCGCCTGCGATCACAGCGTTATCCAGTGCAACAGGTACATAATCGCCCACCTTTACGTTCGGTGCGCCGGTAACAATCGTTAAGTCCCTGCCCTGCCCTGCATCAATCGTGCAGATGACCAGCTTATCGGCATCGGGGTGCTTTACGATTTCCTTGATATAGCCTGTCACTACGTTTTTAATTTCGCCGGCTACGGTTGTGTAGCCCTCTACTTTGGAACCGGACAACGTGATATCCTCAATAAAATCCTTGATATCCGCTGTAACGGGTGCATATTCTTTCATCCAAGACATAGGTACGTCCATGAAATTAACTCTCCTTTCTTCTATTGAGGACGCTGTCCTCAAACTCCTGCAAGAGATTCCCCTCTTTGCAGGCAGATATATTCAACTTGAATCCTGTTTTTGTTCTCATCCCTTTTCCCTCGTGGGGTGTCATGGTCTTTTTAGAACTGCTTCAGGAATTTCGCATCGTTTTCAAACAGCAGACGCAGGTCTGTAATGCCGTATCTCTGCATTGCTACACGCTCCAGACCCATGCCAAACGCAAAGCCACTGTATTCCTCAGGGTCAATGCCGCTCATTTTCAGCACCTTGGGGTGTACCATGCCGCAGCCCAGCAGCTCAATGTAGCCCTCGCCCTTGCATACACGACAGCCCTCGCCGCCACAAGCAAAGCAGGTTACGTCCATTTCCGCACTGGGTTCTGTGAAGGGGAAGTGGTGCGGGCGGAAACGAACCTTTGTATTCTCACCGAACAGCTCCTTCGCAAACACAGCCAATGCGCCCTTCAAATCGCCCATGGTTACGTTCTTGTCAATTACCATGCCCTCTAACTGATGGAATACAGGGGAATGGGTTGCATCCACCTCATCGGAACGATATACCGCACCGGGGCAGACCATACGGATCGGCAGCTTGCCCTTTTCCATGGTACGCACCTGCACGGGAGAGGTCTGTGTACGCAGCAGAATATCCCCATTGATATAGAAGGTATCCTGTTCATCCTTTGCAGGATGGTTTGCAGGAATATTCAGCGCCTCAAAGTTATAGTAGTCCTTTTCCACCTCAGGGCCGTCTGCCACCTCGTAGCCCATGCCCTTGAAAATATCGCAGATTTCGTCGATCACAATGCTCATGGGGTGCTTATGCCCTTCGGGTCTTTCCTTTCCCGGCATGGTTACGTCGATTTTTTCTGCCTCCAGTCTGTGCGCCAGCTCTGCCGCCTCCAGACGTTTCTTGCTTTCCTCCAGCATTTTTTCAATGCTCTGTCTTACTTCATTCGCCATCTGCCCGATGACAGGTCTTTCCTCTGCGGAAAGCTTGCCCATTTCCTTCAGAATGGCGGTCAGCTCGCCCTTCTTGCCCAGAAATTTCACCTTTAAATCATCTACATCCTTGATTTCTCTTGCATCCTGGAATGCGCTCAGCGCTTTTTGCTGGATTTGTTTCAGCTTATCCTTCATTTTTGCTTTCTCCTCTCTTTTGCAAGGTTTTTTCAGATTTTTACGGGGTGGGGCACACCCAAAAAAGAAAAAGCCTCCGTCACACAAAGGGACGAAGGCTCGCGGTACCACCCAAATTCCTGCTATCACAGGCACTCTGATGCGTAACGAGCATGAAACGGGCTTTCCTACTGCTCTGTTCAGAAAGCCGACTCCGATGGGAACTTCCGCAGCTTCACAGGCTAAGGGCTCTTTCAGCTCAGGTTTTCCCGAAAGCCCTCTCTCTGGAGATGGTTCACTGCGTACTTTTCATCTTCACAGTCATTCAAATCATAATAAATTTATTTTAACATATCAAATCGGAAAGTCAAGAAATTTCCAAGAAAAATCCTGTTACTCCCCCTTCAGCCGCCTCAGATGCTCCTTCATGCGCCGCTCCACGCCATTCTCTGTCATCGCATAATATACCGTACCAACCAATTCATCCGGCAGATATTGCTGCTTCACATAATGTCCGGGGTAATCATGTGCGTATTTGTAGCCTACGCCATGCCCCAGCTCCTTCGCGCCGCTGTAATGGCTGTCCTTCAGATGCGGTGGAACGGTACGAATCCGAATATTGCGTACATCACTCAGCGCCTTGTCAATCCCAAGATAGGCGGCATTACTTTTCGGCGCACAGGCAACGTATGTCACCGCCTGCGCCAAGGGAATCCGCCCCTCCGGCATCCCGATAAAATTGACCGCCTGCATGGCAGAAACCGCTACCTGCAACGCATGCGGGTCTGCATTGCCCACATCCTCCGATGCACAGATGACAACCCGCCGCGCAATAAATTTCGGGTCTTCCCCTGCATAAATCATTTTCGCCAGATAATACAAAGCCGCATCGGGGTCAGAGCCGCGCATGCTCTTGATGAACGCGGAAATCGTATCATAATGGTTGTCCCCATCCTTATCATAATTCAGCGCGCGCTTCTGGATGCACTCCTGCGCCTCCTCCAAGGTGATGTGAATCGTTTTGTCCGCCTGTGGCTCCGTTGTCAGCACTGCCAGTTCTAAAGCGTTGAGCGCGGCTCTCGCGTCTCCGTTTGCCGTATTTGCAAGAAAATCCATCGCGTCCGCATCCATCCTCGCATGATAGATACCCATGCCGTTTTTCTCATCCGTCAATGCCCGCTCCAGCAGTCTTTTGATGTCCTTGTCCTCAAGCTGCCGCAGCTCAAAGACAATCGAGCGGGAAACCAACGCCTTGTTCACCTCAAAATAAGGATTTTCCGTTGTCGCCCCAATCAGAATCAGCGTCCCGTCCTCGACGTGCGGCAGAAGTGCATCCTGCTGGCTTTTGTTAAACCTGTGAATCTCGTCAATAAACAAAATCGTCTTTTTGCCGTACATCCCAAGCTCCGCCTTGGCATCCTCCACCGTTTCCTTAATCTCCTTTATACCTGCCGTTGTCGCGTTAATCTGGCAGAATTTGCTTTTCGTGGTGTTGGCAATGATTTTCGCCAGAGTGGTCTTGCCTGTCCCCGGCGGGCCATAAAAAATCACAGAGCTGAGCCTATCGCTCTGAATGGCTCTGTAAAGCAGCTTGCCCTTCCCGACAATATGCTCCTGCCCGACAAAATCCTCCAGGCAGCTTGGGCGCATCCTTGCCGCAAGCGGTGCCTCCTTGCCGCCCTGCAGGCTGCGGTTATATTCAAATAAGTCCATTTTTCTCACCGACTTTCCCTAAACACTCCTTCTATTTTATAGTAGATTTTCCTTTATTTCAAGGAAAAGAATCTGCTCTCTGTTCCTCAAAAAAATCATCCAATTCTGTACAATTTTCCGTTTTATTCTGTCCTTCTCCCGAAAAAAATGGTATACTACACAGGCATTTATCATTTATAAAGGAGAAACTTATGAAAAAACGTGATTCTTTTACCAACAGACTCGGCTTCATCCTTGCCTGTGTGGGTTCCGCGGTCGGCATGGGCAATCTCTGGATGTTCCCGACAAGGGTCTCCCTTTACGGCGGCGGTTCCTTTCTGATTCCTTATTTTATCTTTGTTGTGCTGATTGGCGCAACAGGTGTCATCGGGGAAATGGCATTCGGGCGTGCGGCACGCTCCGGCCCTGTCAATGCCTTCGGCATGGCTCTGGAAAGCCGCGGCAAGCGCAAGCTGGGGGAGGCACTGGGGCTGATTCCCATGGTCGGCGCATTGGCAATGGCAATCGGCTACACCGTTGTCATGGGCTGGATTTTGAAATACGCCGTCGGCACATTTACCGGCGCAACCCTTGCCCCGGCGGATGTTGATTCCTATGCGGCGGCATTCGGCGGCATGGCAAGTGCCTTCGGCAATAACGGGTGGCAGATTGCGGCACTGCTCCTCTGCATCCTAATTATGATGATGGGCATTGGGCAGGGCATCGAAAAAGCAAATAAAATCATGATGCCGCTGTTTTTTCTGCTGTTTGTCGGGCTTGCTGTCTATATTGCATTACAGCCCGGTGCAGTGGCAGGCTATCGCTATATCTTTCGCGTAGACCCTGTCGCACTGAAAAGCCCTATGACATGGATTTATGCCCTCGGACAGGCGTTCTTCTCCCTCTCCATCGCAGGCAACGGCACCATCATCTATGGCTCCTATCTCTCCGATGAAGAAAATATTCCTGCCTCTGCGGCGCGCGTTGCCTTCTTTGATACCTTGGCGGCATGCCTTGCGGCACTGGTCATCATTCCTGCCATGGCAACCACAGGCTCTCAGCTGGATCAGGGCGGCCCGGGGCTGATGTTCATCTTCCTGCCGAATCTGTTCCACAGCATGCCCGGCGGCTCTCTGTTCGCCATCATTTTCTTTGTGGCAGTGCTGTTCGCAGGGATGACCTCTCTCCTCAATCTGTATGAAACGCCCATCGCAACCCTACAGGAAAAATTCAACTTTGCCCGCGTGCCTGCCTGCCTTACCATCGGCATCATTGGCATCGTTGTTTCCATCTGTATCCAAGGCATTGTTTCCGGTTGGATGGATGTGCTGTCCATTTATATCTGCCCCCTCGGCGCAGGTCTGGCGGCAATCATGTTCTTCTGGTTCTGCAAGCGTGAATTTGTGGAAGCGGAGGTCAATAAGGGACGGGATAAGCCCCTGTTCCCTTGGTTCTATCCGCTCTGTAAATATGTCCTCTGCCCCGTCTGCGTTCTGGTGCTGATTCTCGGCGCACTGAACGGTGGCATCGGCTAAGCAAGAAAAAGCCCTACTGTAAGCTAAGCTTACAGTAGGGCTTTTTTATTGCTTATTTTTCTTTTGCCAGAAACAGACACGCATCCCCGAAGCTGAAGAACCGATACCTTTCCTTTACCGCCTCGGCGTAGCTTTCCATAACCAAATCCTTCCCCATCAAAGCAGAAACCAGCATAATCAGCGTAGATTCCGGCAGATGGAAATTTGTCACAAGGCAATCCACCGCCTTGAAGGTGTATCCGGGATAAATGAAAATCTTCGTCCAGCCGCTTTTGGGCTGAATCACGCCGTTTTCATCCGTTACGGATTCCAGTGTTCTTGTGCTTGTTGTGCCGACGGCAATGATGCGGCCGCCGTTTTTCTTCGTTTCATTCATAATCGCCGCCTGCTCCGGCTCTACCACATAATACTCAGAGTGCATTTCATGCTCCAGCACATCCTCCACCTTCACGGGGCGAAAGGTGCCCAGACCAACATGCAGGGTAACATGGGCAATCCTTACCCCCATGTCTTCAATTTCCTTTAATAATTCCGGCGTAAAATGCAGACCTGCCGTGGGTGCCGCCGCAGAGCCCTCATGCTCCGCATAAACCGTCTGATAACGGTTTTTGTCCTCCAGCTTATGCGTAATGTAGGGGGGCAGGGGCATTTCTCCCAGCTCCTCCAGAATATTTTCAAACACGCCCTCATATTCAAATTTGATAATACGATTGCCGCCTTCGATGACCTCTAAAACCTCCGCAATCAGCTTGCCGCCGCCAAAGGAAATCCTGTCACCGGGGCGCGCTTTTTTCCCCGGGCGCACAAGAACCTCCCATGTATCCATATCCTTTCTCACTAGCAAAAGAATCTCTATCGCCGCGCCTGTGCCGACTCTTTCGCCGTATAATCTGGCAGGCAAAACCTTGGTATTGTTGATAACCAGACAGTCCCCTGCGCGCAGATACTCCTTAATATCCCGAAAATGCCGATGCTCGCGCTTTCCGCTGTCCTTATGCACCACCATCAGCCGGCTGGATGCTCTGTCCGCAAGCGGCTCCTGCGCAATCAATTCTTCAGGCAGGTCAAAGTAAAAATCACTTGTTTTCATTTCTGTTCCTCTTTATCTTCTCAACATATAATCCGCCGCATATTTCTCACCGAAAATCCTCAGCATTTCCTTACGGTACATCCGCGTGGAATCATCGGGCAGATAATCAAACCCTTCTATATCATAATCATGCAGCACATAGCGTTCCTCCATATCCTGCGAATTGATAACCACCTCAGGGTCTGTCACCTTGCGGAAAATGCTCACAATTTCGCAGTCGGGGTCGGAAATGACACGCATAATCTGCAAAATTTCATCATCCTTGAGTCTTTTTACATACATATCCGTTCCCCCTTAATATTCCATCAGATATTTTACAACATACGGCTCGCCGAACCATTCATACATCATTTTTCTGTAAATATAATCGGAGCCTGCCCCTGCGCGATTCTTTCCTCTGATGAAATAATCATGCAGCTGATAGGTTTCAATATCCTCCTGAAATTTCGCCGTTACCTCCGGCACAGCGGAAACCGCAACCGCATCCTCAAAGCTTTTATCATAGGTACGGATTTTCAGAATCGTCAGTGCGCCGTCATCGGAAATGACATTCATCACCCTTCTGATTTGTTCCTCCGTCAGCTTTTCACAAAACATTTTTATGCCTCCTTTGCCCAATCGGCTGCTATTTTCTCCCAAAGCTGCTCCTTCCCGACACCGCAGAGTGTCTCTCTGACTGCCGCTTCGCTTGCCGCAATCCTGCGGTGCATGCCGCCGCAGCGCAGTCCCTCATCCAGAAACAGCCAAAGCCCATCCCCTGCCGTTTCCCCTGTCAGGTTCGTTTCGGAAAAAACAACCGTATTGCCGTTTTCATCCTGCCAGCCCGTTCGGGAAAGCAGGAAGGCTCTGAATTCCTTCATAATATCAGCCCTCAATCGTAATGCCTGTATAATAATGGCACAAAATTTCCTTATAATCATAGCCCATCTGCGCCATGCCCTGTGCGCCCTTCTGGCTCAAGCCGACACCATGACCGCTGCCGCTGCCGGAAAATACGAATTTTCCATTCGCAACGGTGCTGATGCTCACGTTATAAACCGCATAGGCTCCGCTATCGGTATTCTGCGCAGGCTGTGCTGCATCCACATCAACGGAAAGCTTTTTCCCATTCAGATAGGAAAGCGCGCCCTCTGTTTTTGCAACAATGCCCTGCCTTGCCACCGCAGAAAGCAGACCGCCCTTCGCACTTGTGCTCGTACCACCCGTTACCGTGCCGCCCTTGCCGTTAATTGTAAACATCTTGCTCGGCAGTGTGCCGCAGGCAGAGGAAAAATAGGTCCGAATGGCTTCCTTCGTCAGCGTTTTTGTGCCGCTTGTTCCGACGATTTGCAGCTCCTGCACTCGCCCGCCTGTGGAAATCTTCGTAATCACAATATCCTTCGCTGTGCCGATATTCTCACCCTTCGCCTGCAAAAGCGCAGTCAGCTCATCCAGTGTCAAAGTCTTTGCCCAGCTGTTATCGCCATATTCCCCCGGTTCGGGAACCGCACGCAGATACGGCACCGCCGCATTCCATACGTTTTCACTGCTTTCGGTATAGCCGCCTGTGGATGCGGAGAACACCGCTTCAATCGGGCTGCCGTTGTAGCAGGCAACCTCGCCTGCCGTTGCATCTACCGCCGCTGTGGTGGCATCCGCCTCATTGCTGTAGCCCTTATAAACCTGACAGGCTGTGGTGTCGCAGAGCTGATAGCCGCTGCCCGTATGCGCGCCCAGCTTCGTCATGGCATAGGTGCGCGCCGCAACCGCCTGCGCCTTCAGTGCTTCTGCGTCATAGCTTTTCGGCATTTCGGAAGGCACCACGCCGTAGAGATATTCCTCCAAGCCAATGATATTCACGCCCGTCATGCTGCTGCCATTCACGGAAAACGTCAGCATTCCGCGATAGGGCATGCTGTTGAGCTTAAAGGTATCTGCCACATTGCCGCCCATCATGACGGCATTCTCCGGCACAAGCACAGGGGCTTCGCCGCCCGTAATCGCAACGCCCTCAAAGGAAACGCGGCTTGCATTTTCATCTGCCGCAGCCTCCACAGCGGAAACAGAGGCATCCTTCACATAGACCGTCCATTCCCCTCCGCTCAGGTACGCCGCATAGGTGTCCAATCCGCTTTTTTTCATGTCCTTTGCCATGTCCAATGCGTCCGCACAGTCCATCGTTTTGTCCACTGCGATATAGTCCCCCACGGCAGGCCTTGCCGTAAACAGACCGCTTGAGGTAATCACGCCGCCCCTTTGAAAGCCATCGCCCTTCTGCATGCCAATCTGCAATTCCCACACACCGATGCTTGCGGATGCCACGTTTTTACAAACCGATTCCAGCCCGACACGCACCGTATCGGGTACTGTATATGCCATTGCTTCTACGGGTGCCGCACTCAAAAGCATGGCACACGCCAGAATCGAAGCAATTTTCTTTTTTCCCTTCATATCTATCCCTCCTCATGATTTTTGGAGCTGTTTCATTCTTTTGTATGCTATCGTTTCATTATAGCACAACTTTCTTCTTTCTTACAGGGGAAATTCCGATTTCTTGTTTTTATATGAATACAAAAAACTTTCAAATTTTGTATTGACAAAAAAGCAATTTGGTGTTTAAATTGTATTCATTCCAATACAACACAACAAACACAAGGAAGAGGAGTAGTAAAACCTTTGGATGTTTTCAGAGAGTCTGCGGCTGGTGCGAGCAGATAACGGAAGAATGTTTGAACTGGCCTCGGAGTGGTTCGCTGAACTGAGAGCAAGTAGGCGCAACCGGCGAGTCGGCCGTTATACCGACAGGATATTGGTTCTTACAGCCTGTATCTGGGAAAGTGTATTCCTTTTCGGGAATAAAAAAGAGTGGTACCGCGGAGATTTCTGGTCTTTCGTCTCTTAATGAGGGAGATGAAGGGCTTTTTCTTTTGCTCATCGCTCATTCTAACCACGCATACAAACGAACCAAAGATAAAATCAAACAAAAAACACACGCAGAATTTTAAGGAGGAACTACCAATGATGAACTACACAAAATACAGACCCTACCCCACAATGGACATGCCCAACCGCAAATGGCCAGGCAACACCATCACAAAAGCACCCGTATGGTGCAGCGTTGACATGAGAGACGGCAACCAGTCCTTGGAAATCCCCATGAACCTGCCCGAAAAGCTGAAATTCTTCCAGTTTCTGGTGGATACAGGGTTTAAGGAAATCGAAATCGGCTTCCCTGCGGCAAGCGATACCGAATTTGAATTTGCAAGATGCTTGATTGACAACAACCTGATTCCCGATGATGTTACCGTACAGGTGCTGACACAGAGCAGACCCCACATCATCCATAAAACCTTCGAAGCATTGAAGGGTGCAAAAAAAGCAATCGTACATCTGTATAACTCCACCTCCACCCTGCAAAGAGATGTTGTTTTCGGCAATTCCATGCAGGAAACCATCGACCTGGCAGTTGCAGGCGCAAAGCAGATTAAGGAAGAAGCAGCAGCTATCCCCGAAACGGAGTTTTTCTTTGAATATTCTCCCGAAAGCTTCACAGGCACAGAAATGCCCTTTGCCGTAGAAATCTGCAATGCGGTTCTGGATGTCTGGGAGCCCACACCCGACCACAAGGCAATCATCAACCTGCCCTCTACCGTAGAAATGGCGACACCCAATATCTACGCCGACCAGATTGAATACTGCTGTGAAAACCTGAAATACAGAAACAGCATTTACGTCAGCCTGCATGCACACAACGACCGCGGCACAGCCGTAGCGGCAACCGAGCTGGCTATGCTGGCAGGGGCTGACCGTGTGGAAGGCACACTGTTCGGCAACGGCGAAAGAACCGGCAACACAGACATCATGAATGTAGCCATGAACATCTTCTCTCAGGGCATTGACCCCGAACTGGATTTCAGCCATATTGATGAGGCCGTAAAGATTTACGAGGAATCCACAAGAATGAGCATCTCCCCCAGACATCCCTATGCAGGCTCTCTGGTTTATACAGCCTTCTCCGGCTCCCATCAGGATGCCATCAGAAAGGGTATGGAAGCAATGAAGCAGCATCCCGATCACTGGGAGGTTCCTTATCTGCCCATCGACCCTATGGATGTCGGCAGAAACTACGACCCCATCGTTCGTATCAACAGCCAGAGCGGCAAGGGCGGCGTTGCCTTCGTTCTGGAACAGAATTTCGGTCTGTATCTGCCCAAGGCCTTCCAGCAGGATTTCAGCACTGTTACCACAAGCATGAGCGACAGACAGCATAAGGATCTGACACCTGCTGATATCTACGAAGCATTCATCGACCATTATGTAGACGGCAGAGCCCCTCTGGAGCTGGTTACTTATAAGGAAATCGTTCTGAAAAACCATGAGGACGTTGCCATTGAGGCAGAATGTAACTTCAACGGCAAGCCCCTTACATTGAAAGGCACCGGCAACGGCATTATTTCCGCTCTTTGCCATGCCATCGAGGAGTATTTCAACATCGTGATGGAGGTTGTGGACTACAGAGAACATTCCATGTCCCACGGCACAAAATCCCGTGCAATCTCCTACATCCAGATTGCCGATAACGAAGGCGGCATGTATTTCGGCGCAGGCACATCCAGCAATATCACAAAATCCGGTCTGCGTGCGGTAGTGAGCACAACAAACAAGATTATCAGATAAGAAAAGAGTAAGAGAGTACAAAAGAAATTTTTGGAGGATAGCATCATGGGAATGACAATGACACAAAAGATTCTTGCAGCCCATGCGGGGGAAGCAAGCGTAAAAGCCGGACAGCTGATTCAGGCAAAATTGGATATTGTTATGGGCAACGACATCACAACCGCCGTTGCTTTGAAGGAATTTCAGAAAACAGGCGCAAAGGAGGTTTTTGATAAGGATAAGGTGGTTATCGTTCTGGATCACTTTACCCCCAACAAGGACATCAAGGCGGCAGAGCAGTGCAAGGCCTGCCGTACCTTTGCTTATGATATGGAGGTAAAGAACTTCTTCGACGTTGGACAGATGGGCATTGAGCACGCCCTTCTGCCCGAAAAAGGGATTGTTGTTCCCGGTCAGGTTATCATCGGCGCAGATTCCCATACCTGTACCTACGGCGCATTGGGTGCGTTCTCCACGGGCATCGGCAGCACCGATATGGCAATCGGCATGGCAACCGGCGAAGCATGGTTCAAGGTGCCCAGTGCCATCAAATTCGTGCTGACAGGCAAGCCTGCAAAATGGGTCAGCGGCAAGGATATCATTCTGCACATCATTGGCATGATCGGTGTGGACGGCGCACTGTACCGCAGCATGGAATTTGTCGGTGACGGAATTCAGTATCTGACGATGGATGACCGCTTCTCCATGGCGAATATGGCGATTGAAGCCGGTGCGAAAAACGGCATCTTCCCCGTGGATGAAAAAACAATGGAATATGTAAAGAAACATTCCACAAAAGAGCCTGTGGTTTACGAGGCAGACCCCGATGCGGAATATGACGAGGTTTATACGATTGATTTAAGCAAATTGAGACCGACCGTTGCCTTCCCTCATCTGCCCGAAAACACAAAAACGATTGACGAAGCAGGCGCGATTGCCATCGACCAGGTTGTCATCGGTTCCTGCACCAACGGCAGACTGAACGATATGAAGATTGCGGCAGAAATTCTCAGAGGAAAACAGGTACACCCCAAGGTGCGCACCATCGTTATCCCTGCCACACAGCAGATTTATCTGGACTGCATCCGTCTTGGCTATGTAGAGGATATCGTAAAAGCAGGCGCAATTTTCAGCACCCCTACCTGCGGTCCCTGCCTTGGCGGGCACATGGGGATTCTGGCAGCAGGCGAACGCTGCGTATCCACAACGAACAGAAACTTTGTCGGCAGAATGGGTCATACAGAAAGTGAAGTGTATCTGGCAAGCCCCGCAGTTGCGGCAGCATCTGCCATCGCAGGCTATATTGCAGACCCCGAAAAGATTGCAGGAGGGATGGAATAATGGAAACAGCAAAAGGGAAAGTCTTTAAATACGGGGATAACGTCGATACAGACGTTATCATCCCCGCAAGATATCTGAACGTATCCAGCGGCGAGGAGCTGGCAAAATACTGCATGATTGATATTGATGCGGATTTCGTAAACAATGTAAAGGAAGGCGACATTATCGTGGCCACAAAGAATTTCGGCTGCGGCTCCTCTCGTGAGCATGCCCCTCTGGCAATCAAATGTGCAGGCATTTCCTGCGTCATTGCGTCCACCTTCGCCAGAATTTTCTACCGCAATGCCATCAATATCGGCTTGCCGATTCTGGAATGTGAGGAAGCCGCAAATGATATTGACGCAGGCGATACCGTATCTGTTGATTTCAACACAGGCGTGATTACAAACGAAACAAAGGGCAAAACCTATCAGGCTGAGCCGTTCCCTGCATTCATGCAGAGGATTATGGCTGCGGGCGGTCTGGTAACATATACAAAGGAAAAAATCGAAGGTTAAGGTGAAAAAAATGGGTTCTTATCATATTACAGTATTAAAGGGGGACGGCATCGGCCCCGATGTTGTGACTGAAGCCATGGGCGTATTGGAATGTGTCGGCAAAAAATACGGTCATGACTTTGTATTCAATGAAAAGCTGGCAGGCGGCTGTGCGTATGATGCGTATGGCGAGCCCCTGCCTGAGGAAACCTTAGAGGCCTGCAAAAACAGTGACGCCATTCTCTTGGGTGCGGTTGGCGGCCCGAAATGGGATCATCTGCCTGCTAATCTCCGCCCCGAAGCAGGCGCTTTGCTGAAGCTGCGCAGCAGTCTGGGGCTGTATGCAAACCTGCGCCCTGCCATCATCCATAAGGCTTTGAGCGACGCAAGCCCCATCAAGCCCGAAATCATCGGCGACAGTCTGGATATTCTGGTTGTCAGAGAGCTGACAGGCGGCATTTATTTCGGGGAGCGCGGCTATCGTGAAGGCAAGCACGGCGAAGAAGCGTATGATGTTGAAGCATATAGCGAATTTGAAATCAAACGCATTGCCGTACAGGCCTTTGAAGCCGCTATGAAGCGCAATAAGCACGTTACCAGCATTGATAAGGCAAACGTTCTGGAAAGCAGTAAGCTGTGGCGCAGAACCGTGACAGAGGTTGCAAAGGATTATCCTGAGGTGGAATTAGACCACATGTATGTGGATAATGCTGCAATGCAGCTGGTGAGAAATCCCAAGCATTTCGATGTTATCGTAACCTCTAATATTTTCGGGGATATTATTTCCGACGAAGCAAGCCAGATTACCGGCTCTATCGGGATGTTGCCCTCCGCAAGTCTGGCGGATGGCGCATTCGGGATGTACGAACCCATCCATGGCTCCGCCCCCGATATCGCAGGCAAGGATATGGCAAACCCCATCGCAACCATTCTTTCCGCCGCTATGCTGCTGAAATTCTCCTTCGGTCTGGTTGCAGAATCGCAGGCGATTGAGGATGCTGTCACAAAGGTATTGGATGCAGGCTACAGAACCCCCGATATCTATAGCGAAGGCACCAAAAAAATCGGCACAAAGGAAATGGGCAAGCGCATCTGCGATACCATCAACGCATAAAGCGAAAGCAACAAATACTGAAAAAGGAAACCTTCTCCTATAAAAACAGGCTCGATTATGACAATCCATAACCAAGCCTGTTTTTTTTGCGATTTCCTCCGCTTGACAGTCCCCCGCTCCTGTGCTACGATTGCTTTAATACTTAAACTTAACTTTAGGTTAATACCGAATTTATATTTTTCTGAAAGAAGGCGATTCTTATGTATACCATCGGTCAGGTATCCGAACTGTTCCAATTACCCGTTTCCACCCTGCGCTATTATGATAAGGAGGGGCTCTTCCCCGAAATCAAGCGCAGCGGCGGCATCCGCCATTTTGATACCACGGAGCTGGAAGCCCTGCGGCTGGTGGAATGTCTGAAAAAAACCGGCATGGAAATCAAAAACATCAAGCAGTTTATGCAATGGTGTACCGAGGGCAGTGAAACCTATCCCAAGCGTCTGGAATTGATTCAGAAGCAGAAGCTGGAATGTGAAAAGGAAATCAAGCGCATGGAAAAGGCGCTCGCCATGCTGAAATTCAAATGCTGGTATTACGAAACGGCTCTTGCGGACGGCAATGAGGACAGAATCCATGAAATGCTGCCGGATCGCCTGCCGGAAGAAATTCAGGCATACTATGATGCCTCACATACAGACTGATTCTGACAGAAATTTCTAAAAATCGTTTGATTTTACATTGTGCTTTCTCCTGTAGCTATGGTATAATACCCACGGCTTGTCCGTGGGTTAGCCGCTTACAGCGTCTATCTGCTGTTTTCACAGCAAATTCTACGATTCGCAGGCATAGCCTGCTCATACCATGCCTTGCGGAAGAAAATATCTGCTTCGCAGCTGCTCTCTTCCTCTGCAAACATGGTATAATACCCACGGCTTGTCCGTGGATTAGCCGCTTACAGTGCTTATCTGCCACGACAATCTATTTTGTTATCATCCATTATCATAACAGGAGGAAGTTTTTTATGAACGAAAACAACGGAATCATCCGCAACGCCTCGGTCTTAGGCGTTCCGAAAATGCTACTTTTAGGCCTACAGCACATGTTTGCCATGTTCGGTGCAACAATTCTTGTGCCCATTCTGGTAAACAGCTACTTTGGCGAGGACGTTCTGCATGTACAGGTTACGCTTATCTGCGCCGGTGTCGGCACACTGCTGTTTCATTTCTGCTCTAAGGGCAAGGTTCCTGCCTTCCTCGGCTCGTCCTTTGCATTCCTTGGCGGCTTTGCTACCATCTCTAAGCTGAACACAGGTGCTTTTGCCAATATTTCCAATGCCGAAAAGCTTTCCTATGCCTGCGGCGGAATTCTGGTGGCAGGACTTCTGTATCTGGTGCTTGCTCTCATCATTCGCCTAATCGGTGTAAAAAAGGTTATGCGTTTTCTTCCCCCTGTTGTAACAGGCCCGATTATCATTTGTATCGGTCTGAGTCTGGCAGGCTCCGCTGTCAGCAATGCCTCCACAAACTGGCTGCTTGCCTTTATTGCGCTTGCAACCATCGTTGTTTTCAATATCTGGGGCAAGGGCATGTTTAAGATTATCCCTATCCTGATGGGCGTTGTCATTTCCTATATTGCGGCTCTGATTTTCAATGCAATGGGTATGACAAATGCAGACGGCTCTGCAATTCTGAATTTTACAAATATCACGGCTGCCCCCATGGTAGGCGTGCCCGAATTTTCTCTGTGCAAATTCAACATCTCCGCCATTCTGGTAATGGCACCCATCGCGCTTGCATCCATGATGGAGCATATCGGTGACATGTCCGCCATTTCCGCAACGGTCGGTGAAAATCTGATTGAAGACCCCGGTCTGCACCGTACCCTGATTGGGGACGGGCTTGCAACCTCCCTGTCCGCACTGGTGGGCGGCCCAGCCAATACCACCTATGGCGAAAATACAGGCGTTCTGGAGCTGAGTAAGGTGCATGACCCCAAGGTCATCCGCATTGCTGCGGTTTATGCCATCATCCTGAGCTTTATCCCCAAAATGGCAGAGGTGATTGGTTCTATGCCCTCTGCGATTATCGGCGGTGTCAGCTTCATGCTGTATGGTATGATTTCCGCAATCGGCGTGCGTAACGTAGTAGAAAACCGCGTGGATTTCACAAAATCCCGCAACCTGATTATCGCAGGTGTGATTTTTGTCTGCGGTCTGGGCTTCTCCGATGGACTGACCTTCAATGTTGCCAACACAGATATCACTCTGACCTCCCTCGCCATTGCGGCAATCGCAGGCATTGTTCTGAATGCTATCCTGCCGGGGAATGATTATCACTTCGGCAAAAACGCAGGCGGCGATGCAAACCGCGGCATTGATATGATTCCTAACTTTAACGAGGATACCCGCTACGGCGATAACGAAGATTAACGAAAGCATGAAAAAAGAGACTCTATGCAGAGTCTCTTTTTGATTGCCTATTCGCCTTCAAAGAAGTGCTTTTTGTAATATCGCGAGGACATGGCAAGCTGCTCCTCAAAGGCATCATAGCCCATTTCCTCGATCAATGTTTTCTTTCCGGAGAACAGATTCGTACCTAAGCCTCTCGTTCATTCGGCCTTCTCCTCGTTATTTCGGCTCTCTGCCTTCCTCAAACATGCGCATCATTTCTCTTGTAAGGCTGATGCCGTCATCGTGTGCAGGGAGGTTATTTCTCGGAAAAAATTCAGCCATCGCCAGCTCCTCTCGGTCTAGCGTGATATCCTCACCCTCCCCGTCCAGATCGCAGAAATACCCCAACAGCAAGCCGCCCGTTACACCCCAGGGCTGTGTTTTATAATAACGAATATTTTTTACCTTCAGACCGACTTCCTCCATAACCTCCCTCTGCACGGTTTTTTCCACCGTCTCGCCAATCTCCGTAAAGCCTGCAATCATGCCGTATCGAGTATAGCTGCGGTTGGCATATTTGCTCAGAAGCAATCTATCCCCATGCGTCACGCCGACAATGACAGAGGGCGCAATTTTAGGAAAAATCATGTTATTACATTCCGGACAGCGCATCATGCGTTCCTTCTCGTCATGCTTTGTTTTCGCACCGCAGCGTCCGCAGAAACGATTGCTGCGATACCAGTCAAACAAATGCCACGCCGTCATCATGGCATAGCAGATATTTTTGGATTTCACCTGACGCAATGTCATGGCAGGCTCATAGCAGAAGGACGTATCCGCAGGCGCACCTGCTTCGCCCATCCAAATGAAGTAATCCTCCTCCTGCATGCGGAACACATACTGTACCTCGTTTTCATACCAATGCGTCCAGCCTTTTTCCTTCGCCCATGCCATTACCTCCGCATAGGTCGGCAAAACCAATGTATCATCTTCCTTACGTTTCACCAATAGCCGGCTGCCCTGCGCGCAGACCACCTTCGCCGTGGCAACAGGTGCCGTATGGCGAAACTCGTTTTCTAATCTTCCGTATTCTAAATCCTGCAGCATTTCTATTTCCTTCCCTTAAATCCTGTTTGCTTATTTCTTTGTCTTTGTCCGCTGAATGGTGTAATCCTTGAATTTTTCCACCGCCGGCGGCAGATACCGATTCAGCACATACGCCATATAAACCATTCTGCGGGAATATGGCGTATCCAACTCCAGCTTGGTGACGTTATAGTTACGCAGTGCTTGGCTATCCGTTACAATGGCAATCCCCTGATTCTTCTCAACCAGACCTGCCATAGAATTGACATCTTCAAACTGACAAAGAATATTCGGCATAATCTGCGCCTTTGTAAACATATCATCAATGATACGGCGCATGCCGCTTTCCTTCGTATAGCTGATGAGAGGATACGGGCAAATATCCTGAATCGTTACCTTCTTTCTATCCTCCAAGGGATGCCCCTCTGGCAAAATAACCACAAGGCTCTGCTCGAAAACAGGAATAAATTCCACATCGCTCTCCGCCTCCACCATGGAGCAGAAAACCAGATCATATTTTTCTCGTTTCAGATTATACAGCAGCGTTTTCGTGTTGCCCTCATAGCAGGAAAAAGAGATATTCTTATTCTGTGGATCATCCAAAAAGCCCGCAATCAGTCCGGGGACAAAGTTCGTCCCGACCGATGTCATATACGCCAGTCCAACGTGTCCGCCCCCCTCGGAAACCAGACGTTCAATCTGATTTTTCCCCAACTCCAGCTGTGTCAGGGCGTTTTCCACATAGAACATATAAATCCGCCCATATTTTGTCAGAACAACATTTCTGCCCTGCTTTTCAAACAAATTTGCCCCCAGTTCCTTTTCCATGGAAGAAATGGAGTGGCTGAGCGTCGGCTGAGAAATATTCAGCTTTTCCGCCGCCTTAGTGTAATGCTCCAATTCTGCCAGCGTTTTAAAATAATACAACTGGTTTAAATTCATTGCCTTCCCTCCCATTCTCATGCAAAAAAGCGCATAAGAAAGCAGCAAATCAGGAATCCTTATCGCTGCTATTAAAATCCTAATGTATTTTTAATGAGTATAGCAAAATAAATAGAAAAAATCTATAGATTTAATAAACAAAAAAACAGCCGGATTTCGTGACAAATGACGACAAAAAGCGACTTTTTCTCCAGAAGCCGCTTTTTGTCCTATCTCATTATTTTAAAAATTTATCTATAAAATCCTGCTCACTGAGAATGGGAATCCCCAGCTCTGCCGCCTTTTTATTCTTCGAGGATGCAGAATGAATGTCATTATTGATGAGGAAATTCGTCTTTTTGGTGACACTTCCCGTCACCTTGCCGCCACCCTTTTCAATGAGTGCCTGCAATTCCTTTCTGTTGGCGAATTGCTCCAAATCCCCTGTCACAACAAAGGTCAGCCCTGCCAGAGGGCTTTCGCCGGTCTCTGCCTGCTCTGCCGCTTGGAAGGAAAGATACTGCAAAACGTCCGCAAGCAGTGCCAGATGCGCTTCCTGTCTGAAATAATAGGCAATGCTGTGTGCGATGATTTCGCCGAAGCCCTCCACCTGCACAAGCTCCTCCTCCGTTGCCGCCTTGATTTTCTCCAAATCATAATCAAATTCCCTACAGAGCAGCTTTGCATTTCGCAGCCCTACATGGTTGATGCCCAGTGCATAGATGAAGTTCGGCAGCTCGGCGGTTTTCGCCTTTTCCACAGATGCAATCAGATTCTGATAGGATTTCTCCCCAAAGCCCTCCATGGCTGTGATTTCCGCCTGATGCTTTTCCAAGCGGAACAAATCAGGATAATTTTCCACAAAGCCCTTTTCCAGAAACTTCTTCAGTGTTTCCTCCGAAAGCCCTTCGATATTCATGGCATCTCTGGAAACAAAATGGCTAAGTGCCTGTATCCGCTGTGCGGAACAGTTCGGGTTAGTGCAGTAAAGCGCTTCGCCGTCGCGCAGCTTACGGATTTCCGTTTCCTCGCCGCAGACAAAGCAATGCTTGGGAATTTCCGCCGTGGAAACCGTTCCCGTCAGATTTTCCGCAATCTGAGGGATAATCATATTCGCCTTATAGACCTTAATCGTATCCCCGATACTCAGCTTCAATTCCTTCAAAATGCTGACATTATGCAGGCTTGCGCGGCTCACCGTTGAGCCCTCCAGCTCCACGGGGTCAAACACCGCAACAGGGTTCATCAGCCCCGTACGAGAGGTGTTCCATTCAATCTGCCGCAGAGTGGTTTCCGCCATTTCGTCCGCCCATTTGAAGGCAATGGAATCCTTGGGGAATTTCGCCGTTCTGCCAAGGCTTTGGCTATAGGCAATGCTGTCAAAGGTCAGCACCAGTCCATCAGAGGCAATGTCGTTCTGCTCGATTTTATCGCGGAATTCCTCCACCGCAGCGGCAACCGTTTCCGCCGTCACCATGCAGTGCTCCACCACATCAAAGCCCATTTCGGCAAGCCAAGCCATATTTTCTGCCTTGCTGTCCGAAAGGGTTCTGCCTGCGGCACGCACCAGGGTAAAGGCAATGAATTTCACATTTCGCTTTGCGGCAATCTCGCTGTTTAACTGCCGCACCGTGCCGCTGCAAAGGTTACGGGGATTTTTATACTGCTCCTCCTCGCCCAGCTCCTCATTGATGCGGTAAAATTCACTGTAAGGAATGACCCCCTCGCCGCGCAGCACCAGCTCCCCCTGAAAGGGAATGGAAAGCGGCACATTGCGGAACACACGGGCGTTATGCGTCACATCCTCGCCAATTTCGCCGTTTCCGCGCGTGACTGCCTGCTCCAGCTTCCCATGATTATATTTCAGCACAATCGTCAGTCCATCCAGCTTCCATGATAAAATCCCTGCTTTATCCCCCAGAAAGCTGACAAGCTTCGCCGTTTCCTTCGTTTTATCCAAGGAAAGAATCGGGCTTTCGTGCGCCACCTTCACCAGATTGCTCAGCACCGTATAGCCAACCTTCTGCGTGGGGCTGTTCGCAAGAATCGTGCCTGTTTTCTGTTCCAGTGCAGCCAATTCGTCATACAGCGCATCATATTCCTGATTGGAAAGAATTTCCCTGTCCTCCTGATAATATGCCTTCGCCGCCCGGTTCAACTGCTCCACCAGTTGCTTTATTCTCTCTGTCATATCGCATCCCTCACTGTCTCTGCTTATTCGCTTACCTTAATCAGCTTCGACAAGCGCGCCATGAATTTCTTCGTCCCCTTTGCGCCAAAGGAAACGGTAACCTCGAAATCTGCGCCGCCGTTATTGATGGAAACCACTGTGCCAATGCCGTATTTCGGCGCACGCACCTTATCCCCCACGCCGTAGCTCAGCTTGAAATCCTTGGGCGCAGGCATTTCCTTTTTCATGCCGACCCCGCCGAATTTTGCTGTCGGGGGCAGCACATTCTTTCTGCCGAGGGCAGGCTTATTCTGCGTCATGGCATCATATTTTTTCGCCATATCGGAAATCTGTCTGGTCGGCATATCTACCAAATCCGCAGGAATTTCCTTCAGGAAGCGAGAAGGCGGATTATACTGCGTAATCCCATGCTGCATGCGGCTTTTTGCGTGCGTCAGGTAAAGCTCCTCCTTCGCACGGGTAATGCCCACATAGCAAAGTCTGCGTTCCTCCTCAATTTCCTTTTCACCGCCATACATTACCGCACGGAAGCCGGGGAAAATTCCCTCCTCCATACCGATGATGAAAACATAGGGGAATTCCAGACCCTTCGCGCTGTGCAGTGTCATGAGGGCAACGGTTTCCTCTCCCTCCTCATAGCTGTCAATATCCGCAACGAGGGCAACCTCCTCCAGAAAGCCCTCCAGCTTGCCTTCGGGGTTAGCTTTATCATATTCCGCCGCTTTATTCACAAATTCATCAATATTCTGGATACGGTTCAGCGCGTCATCCGTCCCCTCTGCCATCAGCAGCTGCAAATAGCCCGTCCGCTTCACAATGGCATCAATCAATTCGGAAACGGAAAGTCCATCCGCATCGGCGCGCAGCTGTTCAAACAGGCCATAGAAATCCTTGAATTTTGCCACCCTTGTTTTCAGCGTAGTAATTTCATCCAGACGGCTCAGTGCGCCGTAAAGAGAAAGCCCGTTTTCCTCCGCAAAAGCAGCCAGCTTATCCAGAGAGGTTTCGCCAATGCCGCGCTTAGGTACATTGATGATTCTTCTGAGAGCAATCGTATCCGCAGGGTTCGCAAGCACCTTTAAATAAGAAAGAATATCTCGAATTTCCTTTCGTTCATAGAAGCGCACGCCGCCAAACAGGCGATAGGGAATCCCGCGCTTCACCATCTGATCCTCCACCGCGCGGCTCTGTGCATTGGTGCGATACAAAACAGCCATCTGGTTTCTGGTCTTGCCCTGCTTTTCCAGCTCCAGAATTTTTTCTGCCACAAAGCGACACTCATCATATTCGTTATCCGCCTTATAGATATGCAGGATACTGCCGCTGTCATTTTCTGTCCAAAGCGTCTTATCCTTTCTGGTCTGGTTATGATGGATGACAGCATTCGCCGCCTCCAGAATTTTCTTCGTGGAACGGTAATTCTGCTCCAGCTTAATTACGGTTGTATCGGGAAAATCCTTTTCAAAATCCAGAATATTGCGGATATTTGCCCCACGCCAACCGTAGATGCTTTGGTCATCATCCCCGACCACACAGAGATTTTTATATTTTGCCGCAAGCATTGCCACCAGCTCATACTGGCTTGTATTCGTATCCTGATATTCATCCACCATGATATAGCGGAATCTTTCCTGATATTTTTCCAGAACATCGGGAAATTGACGGAACAGCAGAACGGTTTTATAAATCAGATCGTCAAAATCCAGCGCGTTGTTTTCCTTGAGCATTTTCTGATAGGTCTGATATACCTTTGCGATACGCACTGCCTTCAAATCATTTTTGTCCACATGCTGTGCGTAGTCCTCCCAGCTTGTCATTTCCTCCTTCAGATGGCTGATGATGCTCATTGCCCCCTTAACGGAAAAGGACTTATCCGTTGTGCTCATATTCAGCCGCTTGAAGGCTTCGCGCATGATTTTTTCCTGATCGTCGCTGTCATAGATAGAAAACTGATTTTCATAATCCAGATGCTGAATTTCTCTGCGCAAAATCCGCACACAGGTGGAATGGAAGGTGCTGATCCACATATCTCTTGCTGTATCTCCCACAAGCTTTTCCACACGCTCGCGCATTTCCTTCGCCGCCTTATTCGTAAAGGTAATCGCAAGAATATTCCAAGGCTTTACACCCGTTTCCAGCAGATGTGCAATCCGCACCGTCAAGGCACCGGTCTTGCCGCTGCCTGCCCCCGCCAGAATCAGCACAGGCCCTTCTGTCTGCAAAACTGCTTTTTTCTGCATATCGTTCAGTTGTTCAAATCCAATCATGTCATTCTCTCCCATTTCTTTTCTGTTTCCGCTTTTTTCGCAGGATGCCAACATAAGAAAGGCTGATTTGGCAAAATCATCTTGTCAAACCAGCCCTATAATCTCTCTCAAATAAATTGATTCAAAAAGATTATTCGTTATCTTCTTTTTCTTTTTTTGCCTTCACACGGTCAATCGCCAGCTTATAGCCATCCGTGCCGTAATGCAGGCAACGATTGACACGGCTGATGGTTGCTGTGGATGCGCCTGTTTTTTCCGCAATTTCCACATAGGTCCGCTTGGCATCCAGCATTGCCGCCACTTCCATTCTCTGCGCGATTGCCTGAATTTCGTTGATGGTACAAAGGTCTTCAAAGAGCTGATAGCACTCTTCCACGGTTTCCATGCTGAGAATGCACTCAAACAATTTATCGGTCAATTCATTTTTGATCTTTTTATTCATTCGGAACGCCACCTTCTCCTGTTATTTTTCATATTTCTATTAAAAATATTGTAACACTTTCAAGCATTAAAGTAAAGAGATTTTCCACGTTCTTTTCCGCATACATTTTTTATTTTCTGCCATGTCTGAGTCCTGCAAGAAATTTTTCCGGCGTATTATTGAGAATCAGCTCCTCCGGAAATTGCAGCTCCTTCAGCAAATCCTCCGCATAGGAAAAATCCCCCACATTCCGGTAAAAATGCGCATCGCTGCCCAGAACCACAGGCTGACCCTCCTCCATGCTCATCAGAAGGATTTTCTTAATATTCTCCCTGCTGCCCTCTCGAAAGCCGCCCGGTGTTAAAGAAGCGTTGTTGATTTCCAGAAGCGTGCCTGTTTCTTTCGCCATGCGGAACAGCTCCCGATAATCCACCGCATAGCGAGGGTCTCCGGGGTGTCCTATGATGTCCACATAGGGATTTTCCATCACCTTTAAAAACGCCTGTGTATTCTCCTTTTTCGTGCCGGGCTTAATGCAGGGCATGTGCAGGCTTGCAATCGCAAGATCCAATCTCTGCAAAACCGCTTCATCCATATCTATCGTGCCGTCAAAATCCAGAATATTCAGTTCAATCCCCTTCAAAAGCCGCACTCCATGCAGCTCCTTGGGCAAAACGTGCAGATTTGCAAAATAGGCATGACAGGTGGTATCCTTCATGGCAGGCGCATGGTCTGTCAAAGCGACCAGCTGCAAGCCCTGCTCTGCCGCCCATCTCAAGTTTTCATCCACTGTGCTGTAGGCATGCCCGCTTGCAACGGCGTGGGTATGAATATCCATCAATCGTTTCATTTCAATTCCTCACACTTCTAAGTGAAATTTATATGATTCATTAAATTTCATTATAGCATTGTTTCCGCAAGAAAACAATCCTTCTTTCCTGCATGCGGTCACGCTTTCCTTCGTCTTTCATACTATGTTAAAAGAAACCACAACTTTAAAGGAGGCTGTCTTATGGGCGCTTTTGAATTTGATTCCAAGGCTGATTTAAGTGCAAGAAGCTGCAATTTCTGCGGAAACGGCAGCAACGAAAGCAACGGGCGGAACGAGGAAACCTGTATCATTGTGCAGAAGATTTTCGACCAGTGCCGCATCCAGAAATGCTTGGGCAGCAGTATTCTGGGCCCCGCTCGTGCCGCAAGGAGCGAAACCCCCAGCTGCAACGATATGCTCTGCGAGGGTGATATCATCATTCCTCCCTGCAACGCCGCCGATGTAACCATCCGCGATTTAGACCTGACCCGCATTGAAATTCTGCGGAAACGGCCAAATCCGCTGCAAAAGGGCTGCTGGGATATCGAGCTGAAATATGTATTCAATTATACACTGGAGTTTCGCCGCGCCGACGGCTGTTTTATCGGGACGATTGATGCCACCAACAGCCATCATTTGCGCGTAACGCTCTTCGGCTCTACCGAGGCAGATGTGACCACCGTAACCGATCAGTTCGAGAATGCCGCATCCAAGGGCGGACCGTTCATCATTGCGGAGGGGAAAGCAGTTGCGCTGAATGCAGAGCTGCGTTTCCCCGGCTGTAACACCTGCAATCCCTGCCATTCCTGCAATCCCTGTCATTCCTGCGACTGCGATTCCTCCCAAAGCAGCGGCGATGCTGCTCTCGGCGCACCCATTGCAGTTAATGTAACCATCGGGCTGTTTACGATTGTAAAGCTGTTCCGTACAGTCAATATCATGGTAAATTCTTTGGGCAGATGTGTCCCCGAGCGCTGTACTACAAATGCCACAAACAGTGACCCCTGCAACGGCTTTGAGGATATCCGTTTCCCCTTAGACCTCTTTTCTCCCACCGCAAAGCCCCGTTCCTGCTGCGGCTTCGGCACGGTTTTCGGTGACGACTGCGATACACGCAGAAGCAGAGAGGACTGTGACGCATAAAAAGCATCCATTCCACACATTTTTGTCCCTGCCATGGCAGGGACTTTTTTTGCATAAAAAAAGGCGTGTATCAAACACGCCAAATTTTATCCTGTTATTTTGTTGCTTTTGCACCTTCTCCTTCCAGTGCGCAGTCGAAGGAAACAACAGGAGGATTTTCCCCTCTTTCCTTCGCAGGCAGGAATCTCTTCCAGAAATCATCAAAGAGTGCAAAAATAACCTTGTGCTTTGCATAAATAAAGAAGATAGTAAGTGCTACATAGCAGGCAGAAAGAATATCTGTCAGTGCCCAGAGCACATCCGCCTCAATGTTATAGAAAATCACACAGGGCAGCATATAGTAAATAATATAAATCGGTATTGCTTTTTTATTTCTTTCGGTATCGCCAAAGGCATAGTTTACAGATTTTTCACAGGTATAGTACATCCCGATGATGGTTGTCCATGCAAAAACAGCGATTGCAATCGCGGTCAGCTTCGCGCCGACATGCCCATACGCCATGCCGAAGGCAATCGTTGTCAGCGCGCCGGATGTCGCATCACTCTGGAAATAAGAGCCTGTGATAATGATGGTAAACGCCGTAATGGAGCAGATGATGAGCGTATCCAGTGTAATTTCACCCCAGCCCCATACAGACTGGCGCACAGGATGGTCTGTGATTGCCGGTGCATGCGCAATGATACCGTAACCGGTACCTGCATCATTGGAATAAATCCCACGCGCCACGCCGTATTTCACCGCATCTCTTACCGTTGCACCGGCAAAGCCGCCCACAGCCGCCGTAGGAGAAAATGCAGATTCAAACACAAGCGCAACCGCCGCAGGAACCTGCTTGATATTCAGAATGATTACGCCAAGCCCCATCAGAATATAAAGCACCGCCATAATAGGAACCGCCTTGCTCATAACCTCAGAAATTCTTTTCAGACCGCCGAAAATCGTAACAATACAGGTAACACCAATGATTGTCACGCTGATGAGAGGTGTCACGCCGAATGCCTGCTGCATGGAGCTGGTTACCGCCTCTGTCTGTACGCAACAGGTCCAGGGGCCAAGCACGAAGGCAAAAACCGCAAGCACAATGGCACCCCTTTTCCAGCCAAACGCGTTTTTCATGACGAAGGAACGGTCGCAGACATATTCATCCATGGAGTTTTTGTAATGCTCTCTATAGCGCTGACCAAGAATGATTTCGCATGCCTTTGTAGACATCCCGAAAAATGCGGAAACCCACATCCAGACAAGTGCGCCCGGGCCACCGCTTACGATTGCCGTTGCAACGCCGCTGATATTCCCCGTGCCGACCGTATTCGCAAGCCCCGTACAAGCCGCGCGGAAGCTAGATACCGTACCCACGCCCTCGCCTGCGGAGGTCATATTGCCGAAGGTATTTTTTATGTTAAATTTCAGCTTTCGCTGATAGCTGAAGCCAAACCGAAGGGACAGGAAAATGCCCGTACCCAGAACGATGACAACCATGGGTGTTCCCCAGAGCATGTCATCCACCATATAAAGAAAATCTACAATTGACTGCATATTTATAATTCCTTTCTGTTATCTTTCGTTTTTATCTTTTGTTGATACTGCCTGCGCGCGAAACGCATCCCGCGCCTTCACAACCTGTTCGATGTGGGTGCAGGTTGTGGTACAGCAGCCGCCGACCGCATCTGCGCCTGCTTCAAAATAGGAAAGTGCATTTTCCTCAAAGCTCGCACCGCCGCCGACCTTTTCCCATGTTTTTGTGGTGGGATCATAAATATCGCCGCTATTGGGATATACGCCGACAGGCAGATTCGTTTCCTGCTTGATATCCCGAATCAGGCTTACGATATGCTCCGGCTTGGAGCAGTTCACGCCAACCATTTTCAGTCCGGGATGGTTCTCGGAAAGCACCCTTGCACATTCCGCAATGGTGTTGCCCTCATGAATATGATGCCCGTCCTTGCAGGAAAAGCTAATCCAGTAATCCGCTCCCATCTCCTCCGCAATTTCCGCTTCAATCAAAGCCTCCCGCAGAGAGGGCTGTGTTTCAATCAGGAGAATATCTGCGCCCGCATTCCATAGAATCTCCATTCTTTCCTTATGAAATGTACGCAGGGCTTCATCGGATACGCCATAATTTCCGCGGTATTCCGAACCATCCGCAAGATATGCGCCGTAAGGCCCGATGCCTGCCAGACAAAGAGGATACACGCGTCCCTGCGCCTTGCCCTCCGCGTTCCACCATTCCTCTCTTGCCTCTAAAAGCAGCTTTACGCTGTTCGCAACAATTTCTGCCGCTTCGTCATGGGTAAAGCCGTTTTCCATCAAGCCGGGAATCGTTGCCTGATAGCTGCAGGTAATGCCACAATCCGCGCCCGCCTTGAAATAGTCCATATGTACCTTTTTGACCAACTCCGGTGTATCCACCAATGCGCGTGCCGTCCAGAGGTTACAGTTTAAATTTGCGCCCATTTGCTCCAGCGCCGTGGACATCGATCCGTCAATAATCATCTGTCCGTTTTTTTCCAATAATTCCTTAATTTTGTCTGCCATGTTTTTCCCCCTTTTTTCTTTTGTATTGTTCTTATTTTAAAACATCTTAAAAGTTTTCTTGCCATTATATCACAGATAATTCGATTTTCCTACCTTTATTTCTCCGCTATTCTGCTATTTTTCAGCCAAAATGCTGTTCTTTTGCATGACATCCTTATAAAAATCAAGAAATGCGTGAATGGCAGGGGAACGCCACTTATTTTTATGAATCAGAAGCTGTGTCCAAACTGTCTCCATGGAGTCCTCCACCGGCAATCGTGTCACCTGCCCTGTCCGCACATAGTCCTCCGTAACGAAATCCGGCAGAAAGGAGAGCAGATTGCTTTTTTTCACCAACTCGCAAATCTGAATTGGGTTCCCGATTTCCAGAATCGGACGAATTTCCATGGATTTGGACGCAAGCGCTTCATCCAGAATGGCACGATAGCTCATTTTTCGCTCCGTCAGCACAAATTCATTTCCGCATAATTCCTGCAATGTCAGCCGCCGCTTCGCAAGGGGATGATTTGTCGCCGCGATGAAGTGCGCCTGCTCCTCCTGCTCCGCGCAGATGATAAAATCGGAATCATAAATATGCCTGTCCAATGTAAATACAATATCCGCCTCATTTTTCCGCAGCATATTAAACATCTGCTCCGTGCCGCCCTCCTTGATTTCCGCCCGTATCCCCGGATATTTACGGCGAAACTGCAAAAAATCCTCTTTAAAATAGCGATTGCAGATGGAGCTTGACATCGCAAGGCGAATCTCCCCCTCAATCCGTTCCCCGAATTTCAGGGATGCCAGCATTTTTTCCTGCGCATTGAGAATATTTCGCGCCTGTTGTAAGACCAGAATCCCCTCCTCTGTCAGGCTGACTCTGTGATAATAGCGGTCAAACAGCCGCACCTGCAATTCTGCCTCCAGCTGCTTAATCTGCGAGGAAACCGTAGACTGCGTATAGCCCAATTCCTTTGCTGCCGCAGAAAAGCCCGCATGCTCGCAAACGGCAATGAACGTTTTCAAGCTGTTGGTATTCATTGTAACACCCCTTTTGATATAAACGATTTTTTCGTTAGTATACAGCAAAACAATCAATTTTACAAATATTATGTTTTTTTATATAATATTCTTTATGGATGTATTATCAATTTTTCATGAAAACAAGAACAAAAAATGTCCTGTTCTTTGCAAAGCAGACAGGATCGTGTAAAGGAAAGGGGTATTCTCTCGTGAAACGTGAACAACTCGGAAGCCGTTTGGGCTTCATCATGCTTTCCGCAGGCTGTGCCATTGGCTGCGGGAATGTCTGGAAATTTCCATGGATGTGTGGACAAAATGGCGGCGGCAGCTTCATGCTGGTCTATATTCTCTGTCTGATTCTTCTGGGGATTCCCGCGCTTGTTCTGGAATTTTCCATCGGGAGAGCAGCGCAGGCAAGCCCTCTTTTCATGTATAAAAAGCTGGAAAAGCCCGGACAGAAATGGGGCATCTTCGGCTGGTTCTGTCTGGCAGGGAATATCGCTCTGATGGCATTTTACACCGTTGTCAGCGGTTGGATTATCTATTATTTCTTCCGATTCCTCACCGGGAACCATGCGAGCCTCGGCTTCGGTGCCATGATATCCTCACCATCGGTCAATGTGCTGTTCCTGCTGATTACATTGGTTGTTGCGTTCTTTATTCTTTCCTTCAATTTGCAGGGCGGTCTGGAACGTGTCACAAAATATATGATGTCTGCCCTTCTGGTGCTGATGCTCGCGCTGGCAGTACATAGCCTGCTTCTGGGCGGTGCCGGCAAAGGGATGAGCTTCTACCTCAAGCCCGATTTTTCCAAAATCAAAGGCTCCGTTGTGGTTGGTGCAATGAATCAGGCGTTCTTCACCCTGTCCACAGGTATGGGCGGCATGGCAATTTTCGGCAGCTATATCGGCAAGGAACGCTCCCTGATGGGCGAAGCAATCCATGTCATCATTCTGGATTCTCTGGTTGCCTTCCTCGCAGGCGTAATCATCTTCCCTGCCTGCTTCACCTATAACCTTGAAGTAACCGCAGGGCCCAGTCTGCTGTTTGATACCATGGCGGCTGTTTTCAATAACATGCCCGGCGGTCGTGTCTGGGGCTCCCTGTTCTTCCTGTTCATGGTATTCGCGGCATTGTCCACGGTACTCGGCGTATGCGAAAATATCCTCGCCATGATTCGTGAGCTGACAGGCTGGTCTCGCCCGAAGGGCAGTGTCATCTGCGGCATCGGCATCTTCCTGCTCGCGCTGACAACGGCACTGGGCTTCAGCATCGTTCATTTTCAACCCTTCGCAGAAGGTACAACCTGGCTGGATTTCTGGGACTTCTTTGTTTCCAATAATATTCTGCCGCTTGGCTCTCTGGTGCTTGCTCTCTTCTGCTGTAATAAGTTCGGCTGGGGCTGGGATAACTTCCTTGCAGAAGCAAATAGCGGTAAGGGCCTGAAGGTGCGCCCTTGGATGAAGCCGATTTTCCGCTTCGTCCTGCCGGGGCTGATTGCCTTCATCTATATCTACGGCATGGCTACCTTCAACTGGCGTTAAAGTACATAAAAAAGGTGTTGGATAAATCCAACACCTTTTTTATTCTAGATATAATAGAGACCGTAGTGTGCCATCCTTATAGAACGTCAGCATGTAAATATGCCCATCCTCCATCACAAGCGTCACATCCACGGAATTATGCGGTACGCCTTCCTCCGTATTATCAAAATACGCATCTCTGATTTCCCTGTCATCCCCCAGCTGCTCTGTAATCAGTGCCTTGGCAGAATCCAGTATTTCCTCGCTCGCGATGATTTCCTTCATCTCCTGCGCGGAAATAAACTCCAACGGATGCGCCTCGCCGCCTCTGACAAAGTGGATGCGGTTCTTGTCCTCCGTAATCCAGACGGCATAATCCCAAGCCCCGTCATAAAGCTGCACAAACCAGCCATCCGGCTGAATACTGCTGTCCTGATTATAGGATGCGTCCCCCTCCAGAGCGTATTTATTCGCCCCGAAAATCTTCTCTATGCCGTTCTCCGCAATGGAAATCGCGCTTTCCTTGCTATTGCATTTCGCAATCTGCTGGGAAAGGCTCATGCGCCCTTTGCTGTCGGAAAGCGCCTTCGCCTCTCCTGCCGCACAGCCCGTTGTGATAGATAATAGAAGCATCACGCTCAGAATCATTTTTCTTTTCTTCATATCCCTGTCCCCTTTTTCTTTATCAGAATTTACCTCATGTAATTTCAATCATCGTTTTAATTGATAAAAATCTCTCTGATAGAAATCACCCTGCCATCTTCAAGCACCTGTATTTCAAAAGGTGTTTTTCCGAGTTCTCCATTTCCCACATCAAATTTCTTCAGAAGCTCAGATACCTCTTGTGTTGTATACATACGGGTTTCATTATCTTCCGAAATAAATAAAGCACCTGTATCATAAAAATCGTATCTTGTTTCGTCATTTAATGTGAATGTGAGTTTCTCATCCGAAGGATTATAGATATAGTATCCATTCGTCATATCTTCCTCTGTTAAGTTTAAAGAATCTATCCAATACTTATCTGCTAAATCAATAAACTTAATCTCATCAACAATCAGCTGATTATCCTTAACCGTCAGATAGCCTTCATATACATTGTATGCCCCGGTCATGTCCTGCTTCTGCGGTTCCTTTCCGCACCCCGTTGCACCAATCAGCAGTAAAACTCCAAGAAACAAACCAATCTGTTTTTTCATCTGCATTCCCTCCATTTCTATATAGCTTTTCTCACCTGTCCACGCTTACGATTCCCCCAGTGACACCACCTTCCATGCCGCTTCTGCATCCTCCTTCACCATATAAGCATTCCAATGATAATCCCCCGAAGCCTCTTTGTCCTGCTGATCCTCATAGTAGAAGCTCACATTATAGTAACGCCAGTCATAATCCTGCGCATCATAGTAAGGCGCATCCGCAGAAGGATTCTGATAAAACGACCGCGGCACCTCTGTCAGATTCAGAAATAGCACCTTGCCGTCCATTTCCTCTTTGATATAGTCTTCCAGCACCGCCTTCACCTCTGCATCCTCATCCTTTACCGCAGCACTGTTCCCCCACAGCCCCAGACTCGCAACCGCCGGAATCAGAAAAATAAAATTGCAGATTTGCACCTTTCCGATTCCCTTTTTGCAGAAAAAGCTGCCATAGAAAAACAAAACCACACAGCAAAGCAGCAAAACCACCGCCATAAGCAGCAATGTCCGGCTCCGATAAATGCCGTAGTCCCGCGCATAGCCGTCCTGATAAGATAACACGCAAAACCATACAACCAGAAGCACCATCAGCACACCTAAAATAACCTTGATGATTCGATTCCTGTTCATGTGATTCCACCTCCGTCATCGTTTCTCATTTCTCGTCATTCTGCGCATCGTAATGCAATCCCAGATGTTCGATTTCCTCCACAGACATAAATATCATTTCCGGTTCATCCTCTATATAAAGCGTGTATACGCTATCTTCTCCATGCTTTATGATATAATCTGTTGTATAGATATAATCAAGATTCAGCCCCGGCGGTCTATATTCCGGCTGCAGCACGATACTATAAGAAAGGAAAAGCAGTGCAAAAATCATAAAATAAATACATTTTTCAATTTTTCTGTCCCTTTCAAACTGCATCATCACCGCAAACCGCTGTTTCAGATTCGCCTGTCGGAAAAACTGACTTCCGAACGGGTAGCTACGGCAGACGGCGCGCTCCCGTTTCATTTCCTGCAGCAGACACCCCAGATAATCGACCTTCTCCTGTTTGTTCAGCTTTCTGCTCACGCAGGAGTCGCAGTATACCTCAAGCAGCTGCGCGCAGGCATCTCTGAACAGATACACCAACGGATTCCACCAGAAAATGCACTCCAATACCATAACAATCAGCTTCATCCAGTTTGTCTTATTTGCGAAATGCTCCAGTTCGTGCAGGAAAATGTACCGCAGCTCACCCTCGGTATATGCCGCCTTCGGCAGGAAGATAATCTGCCTGAAATAGCCGAATTCCAGTATCGTTCGGATATTTTTATCCACAATCACCGTTGTTTCAAATGCATACCCGTTCTCCCGCTTGACCTCCTCCAGAATTTTCAGATAGCTTTCGTCGCAGATGCTCGGCAGATGTCCAAACCTGCGAACCAGCTGTCTATAAAAACGAATCCTGCTCCACGCAATGCAGACCGTCCCCGTCATCCAGACCGCAAGCAGCAGCCACCGCACCTGCACCACAAAGCCGCCAATCGTAAACAGCTTTTTTCCCAGAAACGCGATAATCGCAGGATAAATCTGAAAGGAACTGATTTCTATTGTGCTTTCCACCTCTATCGGGAATAGAAGCTTCACCAGCAACGCCGCCCCCAGCAACGCAAATACCCGTAACGGAATCCGCAGCAACACCCTGTTGCTTCTGGATAAGCCTATAAAAAACAGAAAAAACAGATTGCTGAGCAGAATTGCCGTAATAAATGAATATCTCGTAACGAAAATCATACGTCTCCCCTATTTATACACTCTTTTTGCTGTAATCGTCCAACCAGTTTTCCAGTTCGGAAATAATTTTCTCGTCCTTTTCCTCATCGCCGCCCATCAGTCCGGATAAAAAGGAGGAAACATTGAACTTGTTCGTCTCATTTTCAAAAACCTCCGAAACCTGATTCGTGATGTAATCGGAAAGGCTCACCTTCGCCTCATATAAACGGCTGTTCACCTTCGCCACCCTCTGCGAACCGCAGACCGCAATATACCCGTTCTCCAACAGCTTATTCAGCAGAGGATGAATGGAATTCGCCGCCCATGTGCCCTCTTTTCTGTGCTGTAGGATTTCCGATGCCGTCAGCGGTTTGTCCATGCTCCAGAAAATCGTCATAATTTCATATTCCTTTGGAGATAAATAATTCTTTTGTACCTTCACTTCGCTTCACCCTTTTTCGTCTTTTTCGACTATATTTTTTTCTACTGTATTTTTTTACATTATATAATCTGCGTTTTTCCGTGTCAATCTGCAATCCTTCACAATTCTTTCTCGATTTCGACGCTTGTTTGACATCGTTTTTCGGTAATCTGATAAATTTTTTCGCTTCCTCTTATTTTGCATCACAATACATATTTATTATTTTAAAAATGTTCACATATCATGATATTTTGTCTACTTTCACTACTTCAAACTGTCCCCTCTCTGCAAATTTGACATTCCTCGAAAACAGCATATTCACCGGTACATCCGCCTCCTTCGCAACCGCGTTGCTGAAAAGCAGTATCCCCAGTGCCACGGCAAGCACTGCCGTTCTTCCTGCCCTGCTGTTCCTGCTATTTCTTTTCATAATTTTTATCATTCTGCTTTTATAGCTGTTGATGCTTGCCCCCATAAACCCAACGCTACAGAGTTCCTCCCCGTATCTACTCTGCTCCAGTTCCAGTATCTTAATCATCAGTTCGCAGTATTTCCGCCTTTGTCCCTTCGTAAAATTCCTTGTGACTTCCTCGTCACAGGCTGCCTCCGTCCATTCTGAAAGATTCTTCCGCAGCAGATAATACAACGGGTTAAACCAGTTCAGGCAATTCAAAAACAATCCCAGCAGCTTACGCAGCAAATCCCGATGCACCACATGATACCATTCATGTGCAAGGATAAATCTGATTTCCTCTGCATCAAAACCGGTAAGCATATAGGCAGGAATCGCGATATATTTCTTTCTTACGCCAATCGTGCATGGCGTAGCAATATTGCAGCACCCGACAAGGCGCACATCTGCAATACGCCTTTCCCCTTTTATCTCGCAGAATATGCCATGCCATATATCCTCCTGCACCGCAAACATGGATTTTCTGACTGCCCACAGCAGACGAATATAGCTCCACGCATAATAAAGGAAGAAAATAATTCCCCCAATCAGCCAGATTGCCGCAAAGTATTCCATGTGTATGTGTTCGCGCACACCGAATACAAAGCTGTCAAAGCCACTGTTCTCCGGATACACCAGTAAATGCATCTCACGAAACGCCTTCTCACTGCCATCCTTGATAGAAACCACAAAATACAGCGGTATCACAAACGAAAGCAATGCGATTGTGTTGATTGTCGCCATCGTCCTTGCGGAAGTCCATCGATATGCCAGCCTCTCAAAGGGCAGGAATATCGCACAGAATACAAACCCGCTGACGGACAGCAGTAAAGCTATCATAAATGCACGCTCAATCATCAAGTTCATCCAACCACGCCCTCAAATCCTTCATGTCATTTTTGCCGATTTTATCACTGCCCCGAAAAGCAACCAGAAAATTCTTCAGAGAGCCGCCGAATTTACTCTCCACAAACCCCTCCGCTTCTTTTTTTTCATACTGTTCTTTGCTTACCAAAGGGAAATAACAAAGCTTGTTTCCCTTCTTCGTTACCCCTAAAATCTCCTTCGCCGTCAGCCGTCTTAAAAAGGTTGCTACGGTCGGATAGGTCCATTCCTCGCCCTCCTTCTTCAGAATTTCCAGCACCTCCGGCACCGTTACCATCTCCTCCGCTTTCCAGATTTGATTCATAACCTTCATTTCCGCATTGGAAATACGCATTTTCTCGTCCATCGTTTCTTCCCCTTTCTGTTACATTTTGTAATTTTATTTTATTACACACCGTAACACTTTGTCAACCTGAAAATTTCCCTGTTTTCTCCAAACAAAAAAGCGTCCATCCATCCGATGAACGCCAAAATCTGCTGTTGCTATTTTTCTTCTATTTTAATCCGAAACCCTTCCGTCATTTTCCGATAACATTCCTCGCAAAGATCAAAGGCATCCTGCCTGCCATCCTGCTCGGAAAAATATCCCCATGTTTTTTCCGCATGGAAATAGTCCGCCCCCCTCAAGGGGATTTCCCTGCCGCAGCCATTGCAAACAACCTTAGAAAGAACCCGTTCTTCTCTCATACCTGTCTGATATTCTCTCATGCTCGTTTCCTCCCCATGCTCCTTCGCTTCTGCTTATCTCCTATCACCTGTTACAGACCATAGAATAGCATCTTTTTGTCGAAAAAGCAAAGGGGAATCTCTGGCAATGTCGTTCTCAAAAAACATCTCTTTCGTTCTTCTGTCGAAAAACAGTTGTCTTTTTCCGTTCCCCTATGATACAATCACAATAAGAAAGACAGAGGTGTACTTGCTATGGAAAAAATGAAAACCGCGTTATCCCATTGCGAAATCTGCCCCAGAGGCTGCGGCATTAACCGCACCGCAGGCAAAGCAGGGTGGTGTCATGCCCCCCTCCTGCCGAAGGTTGCTCTTGTCAGCGGACATCTGTGGGAAGAACCGCCCATCAGCGGCACAAAAGGCTCCGGCACAATCTTTTTCAGCCATTGCAATCTAGGCTGTGTCTTCTGCCAGAATCATACCATCAGTCAGGAGGGCTTCGGGCAAGAAGTCAGCATCCTCCGTCTGGCGGAGATTTTTCTGGAACAGCAGGAAAGAGGCTTTCATAATATCAATCTGGTTTCCGCGGTGCAGTTTATTCCGCAGGTGGCAAAGGCTTTGGAATCGGCAAGAGCGCAGGGTCTGCGGATTCCCGTTGTCTATAATTCCAACGGCTACGAATCCCTGACAGGCTTACGCATGCTGGATGGCTTGGTGGATATCTATCTGCCCGATTTTAAATATTGGAACAATGACCTCGGCGTTTCCTATTCCCATGCGCCGCACTACAGAGAAACCGCCGCAGCTGCCATTCTGGAAATGCGCAGGCAGATGCCGCAGGATGTTTTTGATGCAGAGGGTCTCCTGCAAAAGGGGCTGCTTCTGCGTCATCTGATATTGCCCGGGCAATATCGCGACAGCATGCGAATTCTCGACTGGGTGCGGGCATCCCTCGGCGAAGAAACTCTTGTTTCTCTCATGAGCCAGTATACGCCCCTGTATCGTGCAAAGGAAATCAAGGCACTTTCCCGCAAACTGACTACCTTTGAATATGAAAAGGTAATTGATTATTTTTTTGAAATCGGCTTAAAAAACGGTTTTATGCAAAAACGCTCTTCGGCAACCGGGGAATATACCCCCACCTTTGATTTATCGGGCGTTGCCGCCGCCGAAAGCTTTATGAAAAGAGAGGAGAATCATCATGATTAAAAAAGAGAGAGTTGTTACCGTAGAAGGTCTGAGAGATGGCAAGGGCAGTGTAGAAATCCATCACATTCTGGAAGGCGAGGATCTGATGGGGCATGGCACCATGTTTGCCCGCGTCATCGTAAAGCCTCACAGCTCCATTGGCTGGCATCAGCACGTCGGCAATACAGAGCCCTATTACATCCTCAAGGGTGTTGGTACCTTTGTAGATAACGATGGCACAAAAACAGAGGTATATCCCGGAGATGTCTGCTCCATCAAGGTTGGTCAATGGCATGCCATGGAAAACAATACCGATGAAGATATGGAAATGATTGCATTCGTTATGAACGAATAAAAATAAGGCGGACAGTCTGTCCGCCTTTTTCTGTCTTTATTTTAAAATTGTAAGCTGCTCCGCAAAAATCGTCAGATACCCAAGTGTACCGTTGCTTTTTCTGAGCAAGACATGGTATTCCTTGCCGCCCTCCGTAGCATAAGCCTCCTCTTTCAGCCATTTTGCCCCCAGAAGATAGCCTTCCTGCTTCAGAATTTTATAATTTTTAAAAACAGCCTTTTTCACATTGCCCTTCAGCGTCAGCGTCAATGTCGTTTCCTTCATTTCCACCCCTGTCAGCTCGCAGCCTGCGAAGGTCTCACTGCTCTCCTTGGTGCTGTCTGCGGCATATTCCGCCTCCTTTGCGTCTGCAAGCTTTTTCTGCTCCTCGCACCATGCTTTCAGCTGATGGCGCACCTCTTTTGTCGCAATGTCCAGCGCCAGCACGCGCATATCCGCAACCGCAGCCTTAATTTCAATGGGCAGAATCCTCTCCATGCGCTTTACGGTTTCCTCATGATGCTTCATAAACGCAACCTCAGCCGCAATTTTGTCAAAGGCTTCTCCTTCTTCTTCCTTCATCTGTTTCACAAAGGCACGGCGGCGGCGTGTATACAAATCCTTATAGTATTCCTCGGAAAATTCCTCCGCATTCTTGGAAACTGCCATATTCAAACACCAATCGGCAGCCTGACACGCTTCGTACCATTCTTTTGTAAAATACTTCATGTTTCTTGTTCCCCCTCTTTTCTTCACAGGTTATATCATAACATCCCAAGAAAAGAAATGCCATTCATCATTCTTAACAAATTCAGACAGAAAAAGACAGACTATTTGTCTGTCTTTTCTAAAAATTATATGTTTCCAAGTGCATACACGCGAATAATGGAAGAAATTCCCTTTACCATTTCCATAGAGGAGAATTTCTTGATGGCATCCATAAATTTCTTTTCCGCCACCTCATGTGTTACCACAACGATTTCCGCATCATTTTCAATCGTTTCCTTCTGCAAAAGAATCGCAATGCTCGCATCATTTTCCGCAAAAACACCTGCCATTGCCGCCAATGTACCTGCTCTGTCCTCCAGTCTCATGCGGATGTAATATCTGCTGGTTGTATCGCCAATCTGCTTAATTGGCAGGTTCTTGTAGCAACTGCATCCAATGCGTCCGTTGCAGTGGAAAAGCATGTTGCGCGCCACATCCATAATATCGCCCACAACAGCACTGCCGGTCGGCAGGGCCCCTGCACCTCGTCCGTAAAACATCGCATCATCCACCGCATCCCCATGCACAAATACGGCATTAAAGGAATCGTTGACCGCTGCCAAGGGGTGGTTCTCAGGAATCATGGTCGGATGTACCTTTACCTCAATACCCGTTTCCGTATTCTTCGCAATCCCCAGAAGCTTGATGCTGCAGCCCATTTCCTTTGCATAGCGCATATCCTTCGCTGTAATTTTCGTAATCCCTTCCGTAAAAACATCATCAAAGGTAACCGATGTATGGAACGCGATAGAGGCCATAATAGCAAGCTTTCTGCCGGCATCGTAGCCCTCAATATCCGCTGTAGGGTCTGCCTCGGCATAGCCTAAATCCGTTGCCAGCTGCAAAGCCTCGCCGAAGTCCATACCATCCTCCTTCATCTTTGTCAGAATGAAGTTTGTTGTCCCGTTGATAATGCCCATGATTTCTGTAATATTATTGCCTGCCAGGCACTGCTTCAGCGGGCGAATAATGGGAATTCCGCCTGCCACTGCCGCTTCAAACAGCAAATCACAATGGTGCTCTCCTGCCAGCTCCAGCAGCTCATGTCCGTGCATTGCCATCAGGTCCTTATTGGCTGTCACAACATGCTTGCCCTTTTCCAATGCCGCCTTAATGTATGTACGCGCAGGCTCAATACCGCCCATCACCTCAACCACAATGTCAATGCTGTCATCGCCGATAACATCCTCCCAGACATCCGTCAGCTTTTCGGCAGGTATCCTGTCCGCATATTTTGCCTTATTCCGCACCAGAACCTTCACAACCTCCAGTGCCGCCCCAATTTTAAAGGGCATTTCCTCTTTCTGTCTTTCAATAATTTCATATACACCACCGCCAACAGTGCCCATGCCCAGTAAGGCGATTTTTCTAACTGCTTGCTCCATATTTTGTATCCTCCGTACACAATTTACCTTTAAAACCTTCGTCACTATTTTTTCGTGATAATAAAGATTTTAACAGGAAAATTTTGCTTGTCAATAGTTTTTGTCTTTTTTCTGCAAACATTTTTCCGTATCTCAAAAACATTTCGTATGCAAATGAATAAAATCACCTGCTTTCAGAGATATTAACCCCACCTCCTCTCCGGCTCTGTTCTTTTTTTCGTACTTATTTGACGAAACGGGTTCTTTCCTTTAATATAGTAGGAGTATTTTTTTGAAAGGAGTATTCTATGGAAGCATTTGCAAATATTATCAGCTTAATCAGCAGCTTTTTGTATAGCTATATTTTGATTGCCCTGCTCATCGCAGCAGGTCTTTATTTCACCATAAAAACAGGCTTTATCCAGTTCCGCCTGTTTGGAGAATCGATTCGCGTCATCGCGGAAAAAAAGGAGGACAGAGAATCCATTTCCTCTTTTCAAGCGCTTATGGTTTCCACCGCCTCCCGTGTCGGAACCGGCAACGTGGTCGGCGTAACGGGTGCCATCATTGCAGGCGGCGCAGGTGCCGTGTTCTGGATGTGGCTCATTGCCATCATCGGCAGTGCCTCCGCCTTTATCGAATCCACCCTCGCACAGATTTATAAGAAAAAGGGCGAGCATGGCTCCTATGGCGGCCCGGCCTATTATATCAAACAGGGGCTTGGCTCTCCGCTTCTGGGCGGTGCCTTTGCCGTTGCCCTCATCCTCACCTATATGGGCGGCTTTAATGCCCTTGCTTCCTTCAATATGACTGATTTCATCAAGGTCTATGTACCGGGCGAGCGGTCGTCCCTCTATATCGGTGCCATCGTTGCCGTTCTGGCAGGTATCGTCATTCTGGGCGGCGGCAAGCGCATCTCTCAGGTAACAGAGGTGCTCGTCCCCATCATGGCAGGTATTTATATTCTTGCAGCAGTCATTATCGTGCTCCTGCATATTCAGACTCTGCCCCTCGTCTTTGTCCGCATCTTCCGCGAAGCCTTCAGCGCGAAATCCGTCTTCGGCGGTCTTCTTGGTGCGGCAATGATGAACGGCATCAAGCGCGGTCTGTATTCCAATGAAGCCGGCATCGGCTCTGCCCCGAATGCCGCCGCTTCTGCCGATGTTTCCCACCCTGCCAAGCAGGGTCTGGTGCAGATGCTCTCCGTCTTTATCGACACCATCCTCATCTGCTCCTCCACCGCCTTCATGATTCTCTGTACGAATCTGGATGCCTCCGCCTATGTGGATGCCGCAGGAAATACCATGAATGCCGCCTATATTCAGGATTCTCTGGTCGCAAATTTCGGTCCCGCCGGTAGCGTTTTCATCACCGTTGCCCTCACGCTTTTTGCCTTCACCACTCTGGTCGGCAATTATTTCTATGCCGAAATGAATATCAGCTATCTTTACCCCAAGGCAACCAAAAATAAGCCCTTCATGCTGTTTTATCGCCTCTTGGCAGCAGTCATCATCTTCATGGGCGCGCAGTTCTCCGCAGGGCTTGCTTGGGACTTAGCCGATGTTCTCATGGGCATCATGGCACTGATTAACGTCCCCTCCTGTCTCATCATGGGAAAAACCGCCTGCAAGGCTCTGGCGGATTATCGGAAGCAGAAAAGCGAAGGCAAAAATCCCGTGTTCCACGCCGCCGATATCGGTCTAAGCGGCACAGATTACTGGATCGAAACCGAATAATATCAAAAAAAGAAGCATCCGAAACGAAGGAATTCCCTTTCATACGGATGCTTTTTTCGACTTTATCTTTTATTTTATTTCAGATTACCAGCCTGCACGGAATTCCATTACAGAATCGGGAATATCTCCATTTACATAATCCCGAATGGAATCCTTCAGAATTGCAAAGCCCTTTTTCAGATTTTCGGGTCTGATGTTCAGAGGGGGCTGTACACGCAGAATATTTTCGGACAGAGAAATAATCAGCAAGCCTCTTTCATACGCTCTGTACAGAATCTTGAATGTCCCGTCGCCATCGGGTACGTCATTGCCGTTTTCGTCCTTCTTTGTCACAACCAGTGCGCAGGACATATCAATGCCCCTTCTGCCCGTGATAACATCGGGGAATGTCGCACGCAGGTCAGCAACACATTCCTCCAACAGCTTTGTATTATCTGCCAGAATTTTCTGGAATTCGTCAGACTGCAAATAATCGAATGCCGCTACGCCGGCTGCACAGGCAGTCGCATTGCCGCCCAGTGTGAACAGGTGTGCAGGCGCAGGCAGACAATCCATGATTTCTGCTTTTGCCATAAAGCCGCCCAGAGGGAAGCCTGCACCGATGGATTTGCCCATGATGATACCGTCGGGGATGATATCATAATGCTCAATGCCAAAGAATTTGCCGGTACGATAGAAGCCCTGCTGAACCTCCTCGGAAATAAACAGGATACCGTTCTTTTTGCACAGGTCATACAGCTTTTTCATAAAGATAGGATGCCCTGCCAACAGCCCTGCATCGCCCTGCACAGGCTCAATGATGACTGCCGCAACCTCCTCCGCAGGCAGATAGGTTGCAAATGCTCTTTCGATATCTGCGATACATTCCTTCTCGCAGGTTTCATCATCATAGGATACATCATAAAACGGGAAGCAGTAAATATCAGGCAGCATAGGACCCATCTTTGCACGCATACGCGTTGTTACCATGGACATGGAAATAGAACCGTATGTGCTGCCATGATATGCGTTGATAAATGTGATAATCTTGCTTCTGCCGGTGTAAGCTCTTGCAAATTTCACTGCCGCATCATTCGCATCGGAACCGCAGTTGCCAAAAACGATTTTTGCAGGCACACCACCGGGGTAAACAGAAGTCAGCCGTTCCGCATATTCAATGCTCTTTCTGCCGTAGGTATAAGCAATCGTATATTGAGAATAATTGTCCAGCTGTTCCTTTACAGCCGCCGTAATGATGGGATTGCAGCTACCCAGATTCAGGGAAGATGCACTGGAAAGGAAATCGATATACTGGTTATCATCTTCATCGTAAATAACATCCTGATCAACCTTTTTGATTACCATAGGATAATAGGACAAATGCTGGGTAGGCGCAAAAACCTTTTTATCTCTTTCCACCCACGCATTACATTTCTCTGTATTCAATGCCATAAATACCACTCCTTACTTTAGGCCAATTCACCAATTTTCTCTTTTGTTTTTTGTTCATGTTTTTTTACAGAAACAACATGAACTAATTATATAACTCCAAAAAAATTTGTCAACCGCTTTTCAGCATTTCACGTTAATTTTTTTTAGCTTTTGAAATTTTGTAAATACCCAATGTCAGAATGGGAATTACATATACAATGAACATTACCCAAGCCAATGTACCGTATCCCTTCGCAATCAGCCCCGTCAGACCGAAGGAAGAAATTGCCGTTGTGCCTACCAGCAAAATAACTGCTACCACAGGTGTGGACCATTTCGGCACCTCCTGCCCTTTGTTTTTAAACGCCTCCGCGATACGGTCAGTGATGGAATAAATCAGACCGGAGCCTGTTTCAATCAGCGTACCAAACAGTACAATCTGGAAAATATAACGCAGCCAAGGCATATTCATCTGTGTCAGAATATAGTCAACCGGCAGCTCCTGCTCGATAATCGTGGGATAGAATCCACACATTGCGATAAAGAGAATGATCCCGGGCAAAATACCAATCAAGCCGGAAAGAACACCGGCAATCGCTGCGTCCTTTGGTGTATCACTATGTTTAATGGTATACAAAACCGCAATGATAATCGCAAGATTGTAGAAGGAATACTGGAAACCACCGATTGCCCAATTCCCCGTGACAGGAACGGATGCAATATTGTGACCAATCTGTCCGCTGAAATTTGCGAATACCAGAATCAGGAACAGAATGTATACACCGTATAATACAAAGGACCATAAGGATAAAACCTTTTCAATCAAGGAAGAACCATTCATAACCAATGCAAATACTGCTACAGACATCCCGATAATCCCGATCCATTTGTTCAGCCCAAATAATTCATGCAGAATCGAACCGGCTGAAGCAGATACAACCGCCAATACAATAACAATAAAGCAGATGTAAGCAATTTCAAAAACAACCCAGCCGGGGCCCATCAGCTCCTTCATAAAGCTCTTATAATCATATTTTTTGAAAATTTGTGCAAACATGAAGGATATCGCACAGATAAGGGACCACACCAGCAGAGATACGATACACATGCCGAGCAAGCCACCCTTCGGGCCGTACCCCATAAAGTACTCTACCAGTTCACGCCCTGTTCCGTAGCCGCCGGCAATTACGCAAGACTGAAATACAATGCCGGGAACAAAATACTTTTGAAACCTTTTCGATGTTAAAATACTCATAGACCTTCCTCCTATCTTTTCTGTCAGGGGGTTCTTGTGCCTTTTCTGTTGCCTTTTTTCTTTTGTATCCGTCCTCATTAAATTATTTAGCTATATTATATATAGTTTAACGCTTCTTGTCAATAAGAACTACTTAAATTTATTTAGAATAATTAAATTTTTATAAATACTAAAAAAGACACATCTCATTTGAAATGTGTCTCCTGCTTCAAAATTATTTTTTTAATAATAGGCGGGCGAAATTGTTGCCACCGCTTCTACGTCTTCATCCGTAGGATTATACAGCTGATGATACGTCTTTGGCGGCACATAAATACTGTCTCCCTCATTCAGGGTATAAACGGTATCCCCGATATGATATTCCAATGTTCCCTTCAGCACCAGGGTACATTCTCCCGCTTCTTCGTGATATTGCACAATCGTACTGCCCCAGCTTTTCGGGCCAAGGCGCAAACAGATCATCTCCATCTGCGTACAGATATTCTTATTCCTGCTGTAGGGTGTCGCAAACTGATACTCCATATTGATATCAGCAAATTGTATTTTTGTGCGTTTATCCTTCCGGATGACAGTCACCTGCTCCTCCTCTTCCTCTGTAAATAAAGAAACCAAGGGGATTTCCAGCACCTCTGCAATCCGCATCAGTACGGAAAGAGAGGGACTAATCAGATTACGCTCAATCTGTGAGATATATCCCGGTGTCACCTCTGCCTTTTCTGCCAGCTCTTTTCCGGTAATCCCCTTTTCCGTCCGGATAAATTTTATTTTTTCACCAATCATGTACCTGTCCCCTTTCTGTCCTTCCATTATACTACAAACGCCGATAAACTTTCAACGAAAACCTTTTGTCCCATAAAATATTCTGACCTTGTCTTTTTCCCGTTTTCCTTGTAAGATAGAAAAAAGGAGAAGATTACAATGGAACTGAGAAATATCAAATCATTTATCAAGGTAGCGGAATTTGAAAACTTTTCCAAGGCGGCGGAGGTTCTGGGCTATGCACAATCCACCATCACCCTGCAAATTCAGCAGCTGGAGCAGGAATTGGGTGTCAATCTGTTTGACCGCATCGGCAAGCGTGTGCTGCTTTCCGAAAAGGGGCGCGCCTTTCTTTCCTATGCGAATGATATGGTACAGCTGGAAGCGGAAGCCATCGAAACCGTTTCCGAAAATACCACCCCTACAGGCACCCTGCGCATCGGCACGATTGAATCTATCGCCAGCTCCTTTCTGCCCCTGCTTCTGGAAGAATATTTGAAAAAATGTCCGCAGGTGCATCTGGATATTATCATCGGCGTGACGCTGGAATTATATGACCAACTGGAAAAGGGCAATCTCGATATCATTTTCCTTGCCGATCGTCCCGCCTATCACCCTACCCTGAAAACCGTATTTTCTCGCCCGGTTGCCGTTCCTTTTATCGCCTCTGCGGAGCATCCTCTGGCGAATCAAAAAAACGTACCACCTGAGCGGCTGACGGAAGAAACCATCCTTCTGACCGAGAAAAACAACAACTATCGTCAGATTTTCGATGAACTGGCAATCCAGCACGGTGCATCCTTTCATCATACGCAGGAGATTTCCAGCTTTGCCATCATTCTGCATTTCCTGCAAAAAAAGATGGGCATCTCCTTCCTGCCCAAATATGCAACCCTACCTATCCTGCAAGAAAAAAATCTCGCTCTCTTTACCGTAGCAGGCTTTGATATTAAAATGGATCTGCTTATTTTTTATCACAGGCAGAAATGGGTTACCCCTGCCATGAAATATTTTACAGAAACCGCAGAGGAATTTTTCTCTCCTTCCGTAGCGTCCAACCCATAAAAAGACATAAAAAATCCGGTCACTTGATATCCTCAAATGACCGGATTTTCCTTCTTTAACATACAACGCTGAAAGGCACATAGCCTGTTCCGTTCATAAATGCACAAACTGCACACAGCGCAACCACAAAAACGCCCACTGCTACAACTTCTCTTACATATTCCTGTTTTTCTGCCTTTTTCATAGATGATGCCTCCCTTTGTTTTCAATCTTTCTTTGAATCGGAGGTTCCGGAACCCATCTCTTTCTGATAATCTTATCATAGCACAGCATTATTTATTTGTAAAATTGATTGTTCCCATAACAACAATCAGTATAGCTGATAAACAAATTCCTTTTAATACACCTTCAAAAGCATCAGCAGAATCGTCATCACAACCATGCTAAAGGGCAGCATCAGCGAATTTAAAACCGCCGCCACCGAACGATTATAGCCGCAGCGTTCCGTATAAATCGGCGCAACACTCAAAATGGGCGAAAAAACAATAATTGCCAAAACCTGACGATACCGCAGCGGTATAGGCAGGAAATGATAAATCAGCAAAGAAAATGCAATCCCCAACGCCATTCGCAGTAAAAAAACGCCTGCCATGTCCTTCCTCTCACTGCGGTTAATTTTCGGCTCAAACAAAATCCCGATTAAAAGCATTGCAAGAAAGGAGTTTGCCTGTCCAATCATCCCTGCAACCGTGTAGACGGGCTGTGGCAGATGGATTTGCGCCGCACAAAGCAAAATCATCACCAAATAGGTCACAAACGGCATAGAGGAAAAAAGCGTCCGCAAAATCTCCTTGCCGTTCACGCTCCCCTTGGAAATCACCATCGCAATCGAGAAGGTAATCCCAAAGCACATAATTGCGTTGCCGACATCAAACATGCAGACCAATGCCACCGCATCCGCCGCAAAAAAGCTGGACATATAAGGCAGTGTGCAAAGCCCGATATTAAACCCTGCCGTATTGATGATATAAAACGCCCGATGGGCGGGGGATTTTTTCCGCGTCAGCAGCATCACAACGGCAATCGCAATAAAGTTCACCGCAAAGCCAATGCCAATCGCCATCAGATAGCTTCTGTTCAGTTCCAGCCCTTGAAAGTTCTTGATAATCGCCATCGGCAGTGTAACCTTCAGCACGAGCTTGCTTAAAAAACCGCTGTCATCCAGAGAAAAAAGCCCGATACGCTTCAGTACAAACCCCAGCGCAATCATAAACAGAAAGCCGCCCGCCTTTATCAATATTTCATCCATAAAACGCCTCCCATTTCCTGCGTATAAAAAAGGGCTTCCATCTATCATAGACGAAAGCCTTTTTTCAAATTCTGTTTTTCGATTACAGAGCTGCCTTTGCTGTTTCTGTCAGCTTTGTGAATGCAGCGGGATCGGATACAGCCAGTTCTGCCAGCATCTTTCTGTTGATGTTTACACCGGCAACCTTCAGACCATGAATCAGCTTGCTGTAGGAAATTTCGTTCATTCTTGCAGCTGCGTTGATTCTTACGATCCACAGGCTTCTGTATTCTCTCTTTGTCTGTTTTCTGCCTGCGAAAGCAAATGCCATTGCCTTCATTACAGACTGTTTTGCTACTCTGTACTGTTTGGATCTGGCACCACGGTAGCCTCTAGCCAGCTTCAGTACTTTTTTATGTTTTTTTCTAGCGTTCAGCGCGCCTTTTACTCTTGCCATTGTAAAGTCCTCCTAATAAATTATACTCGAAAAATAACTGTCCCAAGAATGCTTGATTATGCGTAAGGCAGCAGTGTCTTTTTAACCTTGTTTTCTACTGTTCTGTCTACGGTTGTAGCATGTCTCAGATTTCTTTTTCTCTTTCTGGACTTTTTACCAAGAATGTGCTGTGTGTTGGATTTGTTTCTTTTCAGCTTACCTGTGCCGGTAATTTTGAATCTTTTAGCAGCAGCTTTTTTTGTTTTCAACTTAGGCATTGTATTTTCCTCCTAAAAATGTTTTGTGATAGTTTCCTTCCGCCTTTGCGGATCAGTTCTTTGGTGCAAGGAACATAACCAGGCTCTTGCCCTCCATCTTCGGCTGCTTATCCACCGTGCCGAATTCCTCTGTTGCCTTTGCAAAATCCTCCATGATCTGCATGCCAACCTTGGAATGACCGATTTCGCGTCCTCTGAAACGGATGCTGATTTTCACCTTGTCGCCGTCCTTCAAAAATTCGTTTGCTTTTTTGACTTTTACCTGAACATCATGTGTATCGATGCTGGGGGACAAACGCAGTTCCTTTACATCAACAGTTTTCTGCTTCTTTCTGGCTTCTTTTTCTTTCTTTGCCTGATCGAATTTGTATTTACCGTAGTCCATAATGCGGCATACGGGGGGTTTCGCTGTTGGTGCGATCTTTACCAGATCGAGCTTTCTTTCGTCAGCGATTTTCTGGGCTTCTCTGGAAGAAACGATACCAAGCTGTTCGCCGTTTTCGTCAATCAGTCTGATTTCCTTGTCCCTAATTTGTTCGTTAATCATCAATTCAGTAATTGTCAAGCACCTCCCAAATAAACTGTGTCCACAAGCGACCTTTCCAAAAAAGAAAAGCGCCGGAAGAATCCGCCGCACACAGAAAAACAGAGCAACCCTCTGTTTGGATACTGTATTAACCCTATTTGCCCATGCCATAAGGTGAGAAGCGGAACTTCTTCTTTGTTTTACTAAAGCAGTATATCATGTATATCCCCTATTGTCAAATATTTTTTGCCGATTTTACGGGATTTTTAAAAACAGGGTGGGGATTTTTCCCCACCCTTGTTTCTTTTCTTATAAAAATCAATCCAGAACCTTTGTATCGATTTCTTCCTTGATTCTTGCAATGAAATCTGCCAGAGCAACCTGACCTTCCTCGCCGTTCTTTCTGGAACGCAGGGAAACCATGTTTGCTTCCTGATCCTTTTCCCCCACAACGATGATGTAAGGTACTCTTTCGTTTCTTGCCTCTCTGATTTTGTAGCCAATCTTTTCTGCACGGTTGTCTGTTTCCACACGAATACCTGCTGCATCCAGTGCATCCTCTACGCTCTTTGCGTAGTCTGCAAATTTTTCGGAAATCGGCAGCACCTTAACCTGAACAGGAGACAGCCATACAGGGAACTGACCTGCAAAATGCTCAATCAGAATACCGATGAAACGCTCGATAGAACCGAAGCATACACGATGAATCATAACAGGGCGTTTCTTTGTGCCGTCTGCTGCTGTGTATTCCAGCTCAAAGCGTTCGGGCATCTGCATATCCAGCTGAATGGTACCGCACTGCCATGTTCTGCCGATGGAGTCCTCCAGATGGAAGTCAATCTTAGGGCCGTAGAATGCACCGTCGCCTTCGTTGATTGTGTAGTTAATGCCGTTTTCATCCAGTGCGTTCTGCAAGCCTGCTGTTGCAATTTCCCAAGCCTCGTCAGAGCCCATGCTGTCTTCGGGTCTTGTGGACAATTCAATGTGATATTTAAAGCCGAACAGCTTATATACACCGTCAATCAGGCTGATTACGCCGGAAATTTCATCCTTAATTTGTTCTTCTGTCATGAAGATATGCGCGTCATCCTGGTTGAAGCAGCGAACACGCATCAGACCATGCAGTGCGCCGCTCTTTTCATGTCTGTGTACCAGACCGATTTCAGCCACACGCATAGGCAAATCTCTGTAGGAGTGCATATCCTGCTTATAAACCAGCATACCGCCGGGGCAGTTCATGGGTTTTACCGCATAATCCTCGCCGTCGATCACTGTTGTATACATGTTATCTTTGTAGTGTTCCCAGTGACCGGATCTGTACCAAAGCTCTCTGTTCAGAATGATGGGTGTGGAAATTTCCACATAGCCTGCTTTTTTGTGGATTTCTCTCCAGTAGTCCAGCAGTGTGTTTTTCAGCACCATGCCCTTAGGCAGGAAGAAGGGGAAGCCGGGGCCTTCATCCAGCAGTGCAAACAGCTTCAGCTCCTTGCCCAGCTTTCTGTGGTCACGCTTCTTTGCTTCCTCCATCATTGTCAGATATGCGTCCAGTTCGGATGCCTTGGGGTAAGCAGTACCGTAAATTCTGGAAAGCATTTTGTTCTTTTCGGAGCCTCTCCAGTAAGCGCCTGCAACAGAGGTCAGCTTGATTGCCTTCACTGTCTTTGTGCTCATCAGATGAGGGCCTGCGCACAGGTCTGTGAAGTCCCCCTGCTTGTAGAAGGAGATAACCGCATCCTCAGGCAGATCCTGAATCAGCTCTACCTTGTAGGGTTCTTCTCTTTCTTCCATATATTTGATTGCTTCTGCTCTGGGCAGCTCAAATCTTTCGATAGGAATATCTTCCTTCGCAATCTTCTTCATTTCAACTTCCAGTGCTTCCAGTTCTTCCTGTGTGAAGGCCTTTTCTCTGTCGAAGTCATAATAGAAGCCGTCTGCAATGGCAGGGCCGATTGCAATCTTTGCTTCGGGATACAGACGCTTTACTGCCTGTGCCAGAATATGAGATGCTGTGTGGCGGAATGCCATTTTCCCTGCTTCATCCTCAAATGTACAGATAGAAACCTCAGCATCCTTGTCCACAACAAAACGTAAATCCTTTACTTCGCCGTCAACGATACCGGCGCAGGCATTTCTTGCCAGACCCTCGCTGATGGATTTTGCAATCTCCAGAACGGAAACCGCATTGTCAAACTCTTTTACTACGCCGTCTTTCAGTGTAATCTTCATTGCTATCTCTCCTTTTTAGAACATTTTTCCTTGAAAGAGAATTTTGGGCAAAAGAAAAAGCCCATCATCCACTTTCCTCTACGAAAAGGGACGAGAGCATCTACTCCCGCGGTTCCACCCTAATTGTTCTGATTAAACCACTCATTTTCGACGATAACGGAGTCACCGGGCTGTATTAAAGCCGCTCAGAGGTGGTTTTCGTTCTCTTTCCAAAGCAGGATGCTCCCAGCAAAATACATCCCTCTCTGTGGCATTCGGAAAGGACTACTGTCCTCATCAACGCATTTACCATATCTTGTGTCTTCCACAAGAATCATTATAGCATGCAGAATCATTCTGTCAACAGTTTTTCGCAAATTTATTTACAAATGTCCGTTTTCGGTGTACATCAGAACCATTTCTTGCGTTTGAAAAAGATAATAATGCCTGCAATGCAGGTAAGCGAAAGCAGCCCCACAAAAAGATAGCCGTATTTCCAGCCATATTCGGGCATCTTCAGGTTCATCCCGTACCACCCTACGATTAACGTCAGCGGCAAAAAAATCGTTGTCACAACCGTAAAAATCTTCATTGTTGTGTTCAGGCTGATGTCAACCTCCGCCTCATAGCTTTCCCGTACCTGCGTCACATATTCCCGCAGGTTCAGTACGTTCTGAAACCGCCGCTCCGTTCTTCTGTAAAGCATTTTAAAGGAGCGCAGGGTCTTCCCGTCAAAAATCCCGTTCTCGTTCTCCACCAGAATATCCAGTACATTCAGAAACTGCTCGTAATATTTTTTCAGCACCATCAGCCGTTTACGCAGGCTGATGATCTCCGAAACACAATCCCGCTTCCCCGTTGCAATGAGTGCCTGCTCCAAGTCCATAATCTCTTTTTCAATGCTGTCAAAAATAATATCATCCTTCTTCGTCTGTAATTCAAAAAACGAATAAATCACGCGGTTCAGCGTCACTCTTTCGCCCAGTCCCTCCAGACATTCCTCCAGCAGTGCCGTCACAATATCCATTTTAGAGGTAAAGAAAAAGGCCTTCCCCTTTTCCAGATACAGAATGACACTGCCGATGCTCAGCAGGATATTCTCAAAATCAAGCATTTCCAGGCTCACGCAGTCAAAATTCTCAAAGGAGTCATATCTGGCATAGCTGAACCGTCTTGCCTCCTCCAGAATTTCCGCAGAAATCCCCCATTTTTTGCCACAGGCAAGCATTTTTTCATAAGGGAAAATGCCAAGCAGACCTTCCTCCTGCCCTGTCGGCTCTGCAATCCTCTGCCATCCGCCGCTTTTGATGCTGTAGTACATCTGCTTAACCTCCCCTCTGCCTTCTCTGTTTCCATCCTTCCCTGCATCCCTCTTTGTATGCAGAAAAACCCTGCATCCGTCTTTTTTATGATAATTCGTTTTTCGCCTTTTGTCAATTTTTTAGCCGAACCCTTATCCCAGACGCACGATATCCTCAATCGCAAGCGAACAGACCGTCCCGCGCGCCTCTGTTTTCATGCCATGGTTTCTGTTGATTGCCTCCATGATGTCCTTGCGCTTCGCAGCAGATGAAACAATCGCGATAACCTCCTTCTCCTGCTGTACCGTAATTCCGTAAAATTCCTCAACGCTTTCACTGCCTGCCCAGCGTGCATGAATAATCGTGCCGCCGCGCGCGCCTGCCTTTCTCGCAGTTTCCATCACTTCCTCCGTAAAGCCCTGATTCACCGTCACCAGAATCATGCTGTTTTCCATGCCTTCCTCCGTCATCGTATCCACCCTCCCCACTTCGTTCTGCACATTCATCTGTATTGCCAGCGCCGTTACATGCGCCATAGCCGTCAGCTTCATATCAAATACAATCCCACGGGAACGCGCCGCGCCACGCAGCTCGTTATTCAAGTCTCGCATCACGCGGTTCACCATCGTTCCCCTGCCAACCGTAAATATAACATCCTTTTCCACGCCGTCTAAGCCGAGCAAATCTCTGATTTCAGAAGTCGCTGTTCCCTTTCCTGCGCACTGCAAATGGTGTGTCAGCCTTTGCCCGTTGAATAATTCAATCATATTTCTGCCCTGCCCACGCTCCACAATGGAAACAATCAGCTTCATCGGCTCTATTTTCAAATCCTTCATTTTTCCACCCCATTTCAGTCAAAATACAGAATGTCGTCCTCCAGCTGGTGCATCTGCACCTCGATATACCGCCGTTTTGCCTTCTCCTTCATCTGCGTGATAAAGCCCATCATCTGAATCGTAATCAGTGGTGTCATGGCTACCATCGCAACAATGCCAAACGCATCCGTCATCACATTGCCGCCCAGAGCCTCGCACGCCCCCATTGCAAAGGGCAATAAAAACGTAGCCGTCATCGGGCCGGAGGCAACGCCGCCACTGTCATAGGCAATCCCCGTAAAAATCGGAGAAACGTAGCGTGTCAGCACCAGTGCGAACACATACCCCGGAATTAAGAACCAGATAACCGAAATCCCCGTCAAAATCCGCAGCATCGCAATCCCGACAGAAATACATACCCCGACAGAAAGTGCCGTCTGCATCATTTTTGCCGTCACAAAGCCGTTGGAAATTTCTTCTACCTGCTTGGTCAGCACATGAACCGCAGGCTCTGCCGCAACAATGAAATACCCAATCACCATCCCAATGGGAATCAACAGCCACGCATACCCACAGTCCGCAATCCCTGCGCCGATAATCTGCCCAACCGGCATAAAGCCGACATTTACGCCGCAAAGAAACATTGCCAGACCGATATATGTAAACAAAAACCCAAAGCCGACACGCATCAGCTGATGCCTTTTATACCGCCGAAACAGCATCTGAAACAGCGCAAATGCTGCCGCAATGGGAATCAGTGCCACCGCAACCTCCTTGAAATATTCGGGAATCGCATGCGTAAACAGCAGCGCCACATCCCTCGTTGTTTCCACCGCAGGCACCTCTGTCGGGCTGTATAACGCCTGATCGGGTTCATAAAAAATCCCCAACAGCAGCACCGCCAGAATCGGGCCGATGGAACAGAGCGAAATCAGACCAAAGCTGTCCTCTCTCGATTTTTTGTCACTTCGCAGCGTTGCCAGACCAATCCCCAGTGCCATAATAAACGGTACCGTTACAGGCCCCGTTGTCACGCCGCCGCTGTCAAAGGAAACGGGAATAAAGGAATCCGGTGCCAGAAATGCCAGAAGAAATACCAAAGGATAAAATACCCAAAGCATCTTCGCCAGAGGAATATGAAAAAAGATACGAATCTGCGCGATCATCAGGAATAGCCCAACCCCCGCCGCAACAGAGAGAATCAGAATTTTATTCGGAATCGCAGGCACCTGCTCCGCCAGAACCTGCAAATCCGGTTCTGCAATCGTAATCAGCATCCCCAGAATCAAACAAACCAATAATGGGCCACCTATATTTTTTGTACGGCTCATCTCCATACCAATGCCCTCGCCCATCGGCATCATGGACATATCCGCACCCATCGTAAAAAAGCCCATGCCGATAATCAGCATCACTGCCCCGAATAAAAACAGCACCAATGCCCCTGAGGATAACGGCAAAAGCGTAATGCTCAGAATAAAAACGATTGCCGTTAATGGCAGTACGGAAGCCAGCGATTCCATAATTTTTTCTTTCAAACGAATATTTTCTAACAGAAAAATTCCTCCTTTCCACATCTTTCAGGAAATACCTGATTTTCCTAGTGTATTACTTTCAATTTTATCATCTCGGACTTTTCCGTGTCAATCCGTGTTAAGACTTCTTAACATAAAACATTCAGTTACTGCACTTTTGTTCATCCTTTGTTCATATTTCATATAAAAAAGCCTTTCCGCAGAAAGGCTCAGACTGTAGACAAAATAATTTTTGAGGTAGCGGAAGGGCTTGGGAAACAAACTGTTCATTACTTTGCTACGCAAAGCAGGCTTCGCCTGCCGCCCCTTCTTGGGCGGTAAGTAGTTTCCCAAATGGAATCCGCAGTCGGAATTCACTTCCGACGAGGAAAACAGCGAGTTTCAAGGCTTTTAAGCTGATGGAACTCGTCTGTTTATTCCTCTGTTTCAACAAGTCGAAAACCTGTTTTCGACTTAGGGTGCCGACTTATCTTTTTATAATCCCCCATTCCACATCTTCCTTTCCGTCTGCTCCCGTAACCGCCTTCTGCACCACTGCATAGCCGTCCAGAAATGCGTCCACTCCGTCAAACGAATCCGCAATGCACTGCTTACCGCTTTCGTCAATATAAAACCGCTTGTGCGTCACCCAATCATACGCCACCGCAATGCCGTCAACCGCATCCAGCAGCGCAATCTCTGTCAAGTTCAGCTTCTCGCCCTTTTGGTTATAATATGGACAGCCGGTCATATCGTCCCCATAGCCCCAGTCTGCAAGTGGCACCTGAATTACCGCACTACTATTCTCTCGTGCCTGTATCACAGGCAGTCCCTCTGTAATAAACTGCACCTTTTTGCCGCTCTTGTCAATCAGCCACGTTTTCCCGTTCTGCTCCGTCACAAAGGCTTTGCCGTCCGTAAAATCTCCTGCCCATGCGTACTGTGGCACAAGCATTTCCTTGCCCGTCTTGTCGATGTAGCCCCAGCCGTCCGCCGTCTGCACTGCCGCCACGCCGTCATGGAAATCTCTGCTTTCTTCATATTTGGGAGAAACAACCTCGTTTCCGTCCCTGTCAATAAAGCCATACCGCGGCACAGGCTTTCCTCCTGTTTCCTCATAGATTGCCACCTCAGCCATTCCTTCAGAGAAAATCCATACCGTGTCATAAAGAAACGGTGTGATTTCATTCCCCTGCAAATCCCAGAAGCCCATTTTACCCCGATTCGATACCCTGACACGTCCCTCCGAAACCTGATAAATCGAATATTCCGCAGTTCTGAATTGCTCCTTTCCGTTTCTGTCAATCAGAGCAGTCTCTCCGTTTTCATATTCTACCCTTAAATAGCCTTCTCCTGCATTGCCCAGATACTCGATTCCGTCCTTCTCATAGGATAACAGCCGTTTCCCCTTGCTGTCCAGAAGGTAATAAGCCTTCCCCAGCATAGACAAACCAATCCCAGCCGCTTCCGGAAATTTCGTTGCAATAAAATATCCATCCCCGATATTCTCAATTTCATCGTATTCACTGCTCAAAGGCATGGTATAGCTCGCCTTTCTCCCTTCGCCCGTCATTCTCGGCGCATCCGCAGGAATCTCAATCACCTTGCTGTCATCCAGAAGCTGCACCGTTGCCGTTTTCTCCGCCGCGTCCCAGATGATATCCGTATCTGCCACCGTATAGCCGCAGCCATTCAGAATATTTTTCCAGTTCCGCAGTGGCACAAAAATCCGCCCGTCCCGAATGTCCATCCTTCCGCTTACTTCGATCGGCTCTCCGTTCACCGTAATGCTGTTCTTCTCGATGTCGCAGGCAACCGTATTCCCCCGTAGCATCATCCATGCCAGCTTCGTTTCCTTTTCCCAGTGCATCGTACCGTTGTCAATCGAGGTCAGAAAGGCACGCAGCGGCAGCATTGCATAGCCATCCTTGATATAAATTGCCGCATCCAACGAAATCCTGCTCTGGTTTCGATAAAGTTCCTTTGTGCCAACCTTTGCAGTAAATGTAATCTGCTCCGCCTCTCCAATCGTTTCCGCCTGCGCAGGCACCGTCCCTGCCAGCATCAGCAGACTCATCGCCAGACATACTTTTTTCTTCATTCGGAACGCCTCCCTTTTGCCTTCAATTTGTATGACAAGTTTCCGCTTTTATCATAGCAGAAAGACATTCTTCCTTCAACCACAGCACGCCATTCTTAAGAAAGCCGTAAGAAAGTTGTTAGCATCCTGTAACATACAAGCATCCTGTAACATAAAAAAGCACTACCCGAAATTTTCTCGGATAGTGCCTATTTTCAAATCTTATCTGATTCTGGGAGGAAAGCCAACCTTTTTCTGCACCTTCGTCAGTGTTCTGTCCGCCAGACGGCTTGCCTTTTCCGCGCCGCTCCTAATAATCGCATCCAGATAATCCTTGTTTGCCTCCAGCTCCTTCACGCGCTTCTGCACAGGCTCCAGCTCTGCAACAACCGCCTCACCGACCGCCGTTTTAAACGTACCATAGCCCGCACCCGCAAATTCCTTTTCCGCCTCGGCAATCGTTTTGCCTGTCACCGCACAGTAAATGCTCAGCAGGTTGGAAATGCCGGGCTTTTCTTCCGCAAAGCGTACCTCTGTATCAGAATCCGTCATCGCACGTTTCATCTTATTCATAATCACCTTGGGGTCATCCATCAAGGTAATGATATTGTTCTGATTTTCGTCAGATTTGGACATTTTTTTAGTAGGCTCCTGCAATGCCATCACACGCGCGCCAACCTTGCCGATATACGCATCCGGCACCTTAAATACATCCCCGTATATGCCGTTGAACCGCTGCGCGATATCTCTCGTCAGCTCCAGGTGCTGTCTCTGGTCTTCCCCAACAGGAACCAAATCCGTCTGATACAGCAGAATATCCGCCGCCATCAAAGAGGGATAGGTAAACAGACCTGCGTTGATGTTGTCCGCATGCTTTGCGCATTTATCCTTAAACTGCGTCATTCTGTTCAGCTCACCCATATAGGTGTAGCAGTTCAGAATCCAAGCCAGCTCTGCATGCTGTGGCACATGAGACTGATAATAAATGATATTCTTTTCAGGGTCTAAGCCAACCGCCAGATACTGCACCAGCAAATCTTTTGCCTGCTTGCGCAGCTTCACAGGGTCCTGACGCACCGTAATTGCGTGCATATCCACGATGCAATATAAGCAGTCATATTCATCCTGCAGCTTTGTCCAGTTTTTCAGTGCCCCCAGATAGTTGCCCAGTGTAATCACACCGGAGGGCTGCATACCGCTGAAAATACGTTTTTTCTGTTCCATTTTCTAACACTCCTTGCTTCGTTTTATTTCTTTTCTTCAAAATCGGCATCAATGGTGTCCGGCTCTTCGGGAATGATAAATGCGCAGGCAATATAAGCCGCCACGCCAAGGAACAGGCTCATCAATGTCCCCAGTACCCAAAGCAGACGCACAATAACGGGATCAATCGCAAAATAGTCTGCCATACCGCCGCATACGCCTGAAATTTTTTTATCTGTTTTGGAACGATATAATCTTTTCGTCATATTAAAATTCCTCCTCATCATCTTCTTCATTTTTCAACAGCCCATTCGCAAAAAAACTGAAATGGGTTCCGTTTTCCCCTATGATGATATGGTCAAGCACCCTAACACCCAGAGAATCCAGTATTTTTTTGAGTGAAACAGTCAGTGTCAGGTCTGCATTGGATGGTGTCACCCTGCCGCCGGGATGGTTATGACAGAAAATCACGCCTGCACTTTTATACCGCAGCGCAACCTCTACCGCCTGCCGATTGGAAACAAATACACTGCCAACCGTGCCCTCCGCCAGCTTTGCCACATGAATCACCCTTCTGCGGCTGTCCGTGCAGATTATGTAAAATCTCTCTGTGCTGTAATGGCTGAGCAGCTGTCTGCAATATTCCACGCAGCGTGCAATCGAGGTCAGCTCCGGCTTGCTGCCAAGCTTTTCCCTTTCATATCTGCGAATCACTTCATGCAGCTGTGTCAGAAAAATCGCACTTTTCAGCCCAACGCCCTCTGTCTTTGCAATTTCATGCGCATCGCTCTCCAATAAATTGGAAAGTGAGCCGAATTCCTTTAGCAGCAGATGTGCAACGGGATTTGTATCCCCTCTGGGAATACAGCCATATAGGAGCATTTCCAGAAGCTCATGGTCGGCAAAGCCATCCGGGCCTTCCTGCAAATAGCGGGAACGCATCCGATCCCTGTGTCCGCCGTGTATATTTTCCATCTTCACACCTTCTTCTCCATAAAGTGAATCATTTCCGGCAGACCGCCGCTATAAATCACTTGCAGAAGGGAGTCCAGATTTCGCAATGCCAGCTTGATTTCTCTCTCGGTAATGCTGCCGTCCTCCAGCGCATCAGAAAGCTCACCCAAATCAACCACCTCAACCGCACCGTCGGGATGAATAATCACATCCGCCAGCAGGTCTGTAAAAATATACGCATTTTCAGCCTTCAAGTATGCTGTTTCTATAATATCACAATAATAATAAACAAGTTCTTTCTTTTTGTTTAAGAATTTACTAATTTTCCAACCCTTATCCATGTAATAGCAGGAAATGCCATGGCTGAATTTTGCCTTCGGATGCAGCACATCCCATTCGGTAATCATAATATTTCCCTCATGATACACAATGCGGTCATCCTTCAACTCCACGATTTCATCGGGTATAAATCTTTTTCTATAAAGCTTCGGCATACCTTCACCCTTTTCCTGCCTTCCCAAACCAATGATTACTGCTTCTTATTATAAAGAATTATGCAGGAAATTACAACCGGAAAACAATATAAAAAAGACTCCTACCTTTTCAGGTAGGAGCCGAATTTTTATGAATCAAAACGAAGTTGTCCAATAATTAAATTATTTGCCTTCCTTCATTTCCTTCAGACCCATCAGACCGTCTGCAAACAGTTTTGCATCCATCAGAGTGATGCTGCCGTCAGCGTTTCTGTCAATGATAGGTTCAAATTCCATCTGATCCAGAATCTGAGTCTGCAGATCGATACCGGGTGCGATTTCTGTCAGGTGCAGACCATCTTCCTTCAGAACGAATACACATCTTTCTGTGATGTACATTACGTGCTGACCATTCTTGTTTGCGATATCGCCGTTGAATGTAACCTGTTCTACAGATTTAACGAACTTCTTGTTCTTACCTTCCTGTGCGATAACAACCTTGCCGTCTTCAACCTTAACCTTCAGACCGCCTGCTGTAAATGTACCGCAGAAGAATACCTTAGGTGTGCACTGTGTAATGTTGATGAAACCACCACAGCCGGCAATTCTGGGGCCAAATCTGGAAACGTTGATGGAGCCGTGAGGGTCACATTCAGCCAGACCCAGATAGCACAGATCCAGACCGCCGCCATCATAGAAGTCGAACTGATAGCCCTGATCCAGCAGTGCGTCTGCGTTGTAAGCAGAACCGAATCTGATGCCGCCTGCGGGTACACCACCAACAGCGCCGCCTTCTACTGTCAGAGTCATGAAGTCGCCGATACCTTCTTCGTTCGCTACAGATGCAACATATTCAGGAGCACCTACGCCCAGGTTAACTGCAACGTCTTTTTCCAGTTCTACAGCGCCACGACGACCGATGATCTTCTTTGCGCTCAGAGGCAGGGGTTCGGGAGCAACGTCGGGGTTTCTCATTTCGCCGGACAGAGCGGGATCGTAATCACAATCCAGTGTCTGCTGGTGATCCTTAGGGTCAGCAACTACTACATAGTCAACATAGATGCCGGGAACCTTAACCAGACGAGGATCCAGTGTGCCTGCTTTAACCAGTTTTTCTACCTGAACTACAACGATACCGCCGCTGTTTTTAACAGCCTGGCATACAGATGTGCCTTCCAGAGGAGAAACTTCCTTTTCAAAGGAGATGTTACCGGATTCATCAGCGTATGTACCTCTGATCAGAGCAACGTTGATGGGGAATGCGGGGTAGAACAGATAGTCCTGACCCTTGATGTTAACCAGCTCGATGATGTCTTCCTTGGTTACATCGTTTACTTTACCGCCGCCGTTTCTGGGGTCGATAAATGTACCCAGACCTACCTTTGTGAAGCAGCCGGGTCTATGTGCAGCGATATCTCTGAACAGGTGGCAAAGAGCACCCTGAGATACGTTGTAAGCTTCCATCTTGTTTTCCAGAGCCATTTTCTGCAGAGCGGGTACTGTTGCCCAGTGACCTGCAATATATCTTTTCAGCAGACCTTCGTGCGCAAAGTGTTCTGCACCACGGCCATCTTTGTTACCCTGAGAACCGCAGTAAACATAAGTAATATCTCTGGGTTCGCCTGTTGCCAGGAATCTTTCTTCTACAGCTCTGTCCAGAGCTTCGGGGATAGCGGATGCTACGAAACCACTTGTTGTAACGGTATCGCCGTTTTTAATCAATGCAGCAGCTTCAGCAGCAGTAATAACTTTTACCTGTCTAGCCATTCTGTTAGACCTCCTATTAAAAAATTTGTAATTCTTAAAATATTACATGAACAAGAACAGGGGTAGTCACCTACCCCTGTTTATTTACATTTCCATCAAAGCAAATGCGGTAGGAAAATTACAGCATTTCTACGAAGGACTGCAGTCTTGTCTTAACCTGTTCGAAGGATGTCAGTTCCTGATCTACTTCAAACATCAGGTTCTTGATACCTTTTTCTTCGAATTCTCTGTACATTACAGGGTAATCCCATTCTTCGGGGTCACAGAATTTCATCATAGCAATGATAACTGCGTCTGCGCCTGTAGCAGCAACCTTGTTCATCAGCATCTTGCCACGGCCTTTCTTTGTATCTGTTGCAACGGAGCAACCATACATCTGCTGCCATGCTTTTGCCATTCTGTACAGAGGACCTTCTTCGCCGTCCAGAACGTCAACACGAATCTGTCTGGATTCCTGAGCCAGATCGTCATCAACGATAGCCAGCTTGAATTCGTCGAAGATTTCCAGAACCTGATTGGGCTCCAGCAGGATACCTGTAACAACAACCTTCTTACCATCCCAAGGCTGTACAGGCATAGCTTTGATTTCTTCGATCAGTTCTTTTACCAGAGCTGTGTGTTTTTCTTTCAGCATGAACTGTCTTGCTTTGAATACAGCATGACGGTCAACAGCGCTGATAACCTGAGGGTAGTCAGCTGCTACTTTAACGAATTCACGCATAACTGCTCTGTTTTCGTTGTAGATAGCAATGGAGTTTTCCAGAGCTGCGTTTGTGATCTTAACGCCCAGGTAAGCTTCCAGCTGTTTTTTAACCAGTTCATATTCTGTTACCAGGAACTGATTAGCTGCTTCCAGACCTCTGTTCTGAGGGTGTGTGAATACGATTACCTTGTCAGCGTTAGCGCCTTTCCATTTCTGGGACAGGCATTTCAGTGTATCACAAGGTACAGAGAACAGAACTGCTGCCAGATCATCGTAAGCGCCTTCGCACTGCAGTTCCATGATCTGCTGCATGATGGAACAAGCGAATGCGGGCAGATATGTACGTGCTTTGGAAATCTGTTTGCCCTGTGCGCCCCAGATACCCATAGGCAGGTAACCTGTTGCGTGTACCATTTCTTCGGGAGCGTAGATAGGCATAATACCTACAGCGCCTTTACCTGTTTCAGCTTTAAAATCATCCATTGCTTTTTTGGGATTAGCTGCAACTTCTTTCAGTTGGGATAAGATAGCTTCTACTTTACTCATCGTTTTCTCCTCCTCCTATTTTACGCTTCTGCCAGGTTAGCTTCCATCATTTCAACCAGAGCCTGTACACGTGTTTCATACTGTGCTTCGGAGTATACGTTAGGGTCTGTCTGGTCGCCGTCGAAGGAAACGTAAGGTTTGCCGTTTGCTTCTTTGATGATTTCAGCTGTTTCAACGTTCAGGAAGCTCATCAGCTTACAAGATCTGTTCAGATGGTAGATTGTACCGTCGATTTTGCCTTTTTCCATGATGTTCAACAGAACTTCAACCTTGTTGGACAGGCATGTGTTGATGTAGATTCTTGTGTAAGCTTCTGCCATGGAGTGCAGAGATTCGTCGTTTGCATCATAGTGCAGATCCCACAGTGCGGGGTAAGCTGTACCTGTCATGATGGAGCCCAGGTTCTTCATTGTCTTGAATGTGTGACCCAGGTGAGGCCATACTGCGATACCTTCCCACTGGAAACGTGTTTTTTCTGCGCCCTTGAACGCATAAACGCCAGCCTTCAGGTTCTTTTCCAGTTCATCTGCAAATGCCTTGAATGTGATTTCAGCATAGTCCAGAGAACGGCAAGCTACGATCAGTGCCATGTAGTTGAACAGGTCGAAACCATTCAGAGGAGAAGGTTTGTACTGAGCCATGTCAGCGATTCTGTTCCAGTGGTATACGGAACGCTGTGTCTGGTCTTTTACTTCTTTGAATTTCTTCCAGTCAAAAGGTCTGCCGCAGATTACTTCCAGCTGAGAAATAGCGTTTCTGAACTGGTCTGCAATATATGCTTTTGCATATTCAGGAATAGGCATTGTGTGGTTGAAAGGTACATCGATAACGATGCAAGGAATATCCAGCTCTACAGCCAGGTTTTCATACCATTTCAGCAGTGTATTACAAATGTTGTTACATGTGATTACCAGATCGGGCAGAGGAACATCAGCTGCAGGAGAGTTAACCAGTACATCGGGTTTCTTACCTGTGATAGCTGTTTCTTTCAGACATTCCATGTAACCCATGTTTACTCTACCATAAGAACAGCAGTCGATGTTGTAGCCTTTTCTTGCTGCAACGTCCAGCATATCGATAGCACCTTTTCTTGCGCCGATACCTGCTGCGTGTGTTTCGGGGTAAATCATAGCGATACCCATTGTTACGCAGAATTCGGAAGGAGCTACGGATGCGGACCAACAAACAAGGTCGCCTCTTGCTTTAGCTTCTCTTGCGTCCTGGTCAGCTTTGTTCTGATAGTAGCCTAACAATTTCTTTGCTGTCATGCCTTGTGTTAAACTCATTCTAATCCCTCTTTCTTATTATTTTTTTGTTGCCGCTTCGTATGCGAAAAGTGCCGCACCGAGCGCGCCTGTTGTTTGTGGATTGGGTGCCACAATTACATCTGTTTTCAATACGCTAGAGACCGCTCTTACTACGCCTGCATTTTTTGCAACGCCGCCTGTAAAGACAATATCCTTTTCCAGACCCGCTCTGTATGCAAGGCCGCACGCTCTGCTAGCTACGGACATGTGAACCCCTCTGGCAATGCTCTTTCTGTCAGTGCCTTTGGAGAGCTGAGAAATAACCTCGGATTCAGCGAATACAGTGCAAGTACTGCTGATTGGTGCGGTATCCTCTGCCTGTTCGTCCAGTGTTGCCATTTCATCCAGTGTTGTTTCCAATACTCTGGCCATAACCTCGATGAAACGACCTGTACCTGCTGCGCATTTATCATTCATAAAAAACTGCTTAATACCGCCCTTGTTATCCAGTCGGATCGCTTTCGCATCCTGACCGCCGATATCAATGATGGTACGTGCAGTGGGTACCAAATGGTAAATACCTTTTGCATGGCAGCTGATTTCGGACATCTGCTTATCCGCATCCTCCAAGGAAAATCTGCCATAGCCTGTCGCAATGATGAAGTCGATTTCCTCCTCCTTCACACCGCTTTTTTCAAAGGCCATTTCCATAGCCTTCTTGGGACCTGTAGAGCCTGTACCTACCTGTACAACCTCTGCAGCAAGAACATCCTTCCCGTCCTTCAAAATAACTGCCTTTGAAGATGCGGAGCCGATGTCAACACCCATTGTGTACATCTTGTTTTACCTCCTCTGTTTCTATATTTTAACCATGCGATAAAACAATCATGAAACGTTTGGTGCCGCCCGTCGTCCCCGTATTCCCTAAAAGACAGGCTGCACATCGGATGACATTAGAAAAAACCTATATCCTTTCTATTCTTGAATATCGTGAATATAAGTTTTTAATCATTCCAAATACCCTAGGCTATATCCGCCTCTTGTATTTGTTTAGATTATAACATCATTGTTTCCGTATTTCAATAGAAATTGTTAAAAAATTGTTTTTATTTTAGAAAATCCTGCAAAAAAAGAAGAAAAATGCAGAAAATTCGTTTTTTTGTATACAGGATACTTAGTATGCTATCTAATTCCTATGTTTTTTTGAAAAAAAGTGTCGATTTTTGCACAAAATGACTATCTCCACATGAAAAACCGCCGACAATTCCCAGCTCTTTGTCGGTATTTCTTTCTTTCGTACCCTACCAAAAAAGGGGGATTTTTATTCCTACCGGTTCTACAGGGTTTTAAAACGCCTGCCCGAACCCCCTATATTGTTAAATTATATGCAAAAATATTTATTAGTATGTTTGCCTGTCCGTTTTCTTTGCAGAAAAGTTATCCTTTTTTCCTTTCTCTTTTTTGAGTATTTTCTGTGTTTTCCGTTGTTTTCTGCATAAAAAAGGCCCTCCGCCCCTTTTGGAGCGAAAAGCCCTTTCTTTTATTTCTATATTCGGAAAATCTTTTCTGAAAAAAGAAAAACACTTCGTATTTTAAATATTTCAGAAAAGAATTTCCTTCTATAACTTATCACTGTATCCGGAAAATCTTTTCCGAAAAAAGAAATCACTTCGTATTTTAAATATTTCAGAAAAGAATTTCCTTCTATACTTATTCCCGTATCCGAAAAATCTTTTCCGAAAAAAGAAATCACTTCGTATTTTAAATATTTCGGAAAAGAATTTCCTTCGCAGCTATATTTCCTATTTTTTCTTCATTTTCGCCGCAATCTCAAGCAGAAGCATTTCCTCCGTCCGCACCCGAAACGGCGAAATCCCCTGCCGCTCCGCCAGCCTTTCCAGAAGTGCCGTCAGCAGGTCATAATATCCCCCGTCCTTCACCTTTAAATGCTTCGCCAGCTTAGGCAGAATCGTTTCATTCAGCACCCGCAGAGAAGGTGTTTCTTCCTTTATAAAAAGTCTGCACAGCTCCTGCAACGCAAAATACGCCTCTGTTTCGCTCCATTGCCTGTCGATGTAATATTTCTCCCCTGCCAGACCATACAGCATCCGCAGTCCGTCGAAATATCCCAGCTGCAACAGCCTTCTGCTCTGCGCCGCATCAAACTGCAATACACCGCCAAGTCTTTCTCTCGGCGCAACCGTAATGATATTCGCATCTTTGGGAATCCGCGTCCGTTTTTCAAAGCCCACGCCGAAAATCCGAATCACAATAATATCCCGATAGCCGCGTTCCAGCAAGCTGCTAATTGGCACAATATTATGCACACTCCCGTCTACATAATCCTTACCGTCCAGCTTTTTCCGCTGAAATAGCGGCACATACGCACTCGCCAGCAGCATATCCCGCAGCTTGCCTTCCTCCAGCTCGTCCGCATCCATGTCCAGTTCCCTTTTGTCCGTCAGAGAATACGTCACAAGAAACAGCTTTTTCGGGGAGCTTCTGATTTTTTCTTCATCCACCCATTCCGCAATCAGCCTCCGAAGCGGTTCAATATCCAGGCCACCCTCGTGGATAGCTTCTATCGCATCCTTGAAAAGCGTCCGGAAATCCACCTCCGAAAGCTTATGGTCATAAAGCTTCTTCAGCTGCTCATCATCCGCATCAAATACCTGCGAAAAGCGAATGTTTTCCCAGAGCCGCAGCGCCTGCTCCAGCTCTCCCATCACCATCATCGCCCCGTTCAGTGCGCCGACAGAGGTGCCTGCCACCGCATCAAAGCGCACGTCGGCCTCGTCCAACGCCCTCCAGACACCGACCTCATACGCACCCTTTGCGCCGCCGCCCTCCAGGGCAATGGCGTAGGTTTTCGATGTATCCAACCGCAGCTTCATTTCGTCACCTCAGCTTATTTTTCCAGTTCTGCCAGAGCCGCCTGCATCACCTTGCCTGCAATCGGCGTTGCACTGCCGTAGTTGGCATTTTCAATCACAACCGCAACCGCAACCTTCGGGTTCTCCGCAGGCGCAAAGCCGATAAACCAGCTATGGTCATAGCCTGTGGCATTTTCCGCCGTACCCGTTTTGCCGGCAACCGTCACACCATTGATTGCCGCCGCCGTACCCGTGCCGCCAGAAACAACCCCAATCATCATATCCTTGATGGCTGCCGCTTCCTCCGCCGTACAGATTTCCGTCAGCTTTTCGGGAACGGTGTTTTTTGTTTCCGTCCCATCCGGATAAACCACATGATCTACGATATATGGCTTCATCATCATCCCGTCATTCGCAAACGCAGAGGCAAGCATTGCCATATACAGGGGCGTAACTCCCGTTCTGCCCTGCCCGATTGCCGTTTCCACCAGTTCGCTTTCCGTAGCACCCTTCGCCAGATAAATGCTGTTTCGGCTTGTTTCCAGTTCAAAGCGGCTGTCTGCATCCATGCCGACCTGCCGCATGGTCTTCGCCAGCTTGCCCGCTCCGATTTCATCCGCCAGTGCCGCAAAATAGCAGTTGCATGAGTAGGCAAGCGCACTTTTCATATCCACCATGCCATGCACCTTATTATTGTAGCAATGAATCACCTTATCTTGAAAAACTCTTTCGCCCGTGCATTCCACCTGAAAGCTCTGCCAGTCAGAAAGGTACTCCATCCCTGCCAAAGCCGTTACGGTCTTAAAAGTCGAGCCGGGCGGATAAAGTCCCTGCGTCGCACGGTTCACCAGCGGACTGTCCGCATCCTCCTTCAGTGTATCCCATTGTGCCTCCACCGTATTCGGGTCAAAGTCGGGATACGCCTGCAAAGCAAGAATCCGCCCCGTCGAAGGCTCCATCACAACAATCGCTCCTTTGGCACTGCCCAGAAGGTTGCCTGCCGTTGTCTGAATATCCATATCCATCGTTAAAGCAACGCTGTTGCCCTGTAGCTCCGTTTTCCGCACCACACTGCTCACGCGCTGAAATAATTCATTGTGCAGCTTCATCAGCTCAAAATTTTCTGCTGCCTCAACGCCGGTTTTCCCGACACTGCTGTAGCCTGTAATATGTGCCGCCATCCGTCCGCGCGGATATTCTCTCTTGTAGATACCGTCCTCCTGCCTTGTGCTGGTCGCGATGACCTCGCCCTCTCTGTCCAGAATGTCTCCACGCTTGATGGTTTCATCCACATACCGCAGGCGGCTGTTATAGGAGTTGCCGGAAATTTCCTCTCTGTCTACAAAAACCAGCTTCCCCAGATAGCCCAACAGCAGGAAAAAGCATAACGCCAGCAGCCAGAATACGCGGCGCATGCTTCGCTTCATATTACTCATATCTGCCGCCTCCCATCTGCATTTCCTCCATCATCCGCTGCTCCTCCTGCTCCTGCTGAGCGCGCTGCTCGCAATATACGCATACCCACTGCAAAAGCCCAATCATCATCAGGCTGACCAGAACCGAGCTGCCGCCGTAGCTGACAAACGGCAGTGTTACCCCCGTCAGGGGAATCAGCTTCATCACGCCGCCCAGAATCACAAACGCCTGAAACGAAATCAGCGTAGTCACCCCTGCCGCCAGAATACTGTAGTATCTTCTGTTGCAGTCCAGTGCAATACGCACCCCGCGGTACAGCAGCATAATAAATATCCCGATGATACCTGCGCCGAAAATCACGCCGAATTCCTCGCAGATTGCCGAGAAAATCATATCACTTTCCACAACGGGAATACTTTTCGGCATCCCCTTCGTCAAGCCGCTGCCGAACAGCCCCCATGTCGTAATGGCAAACAGAGAACTGACAATCTGATATCCCCCTGCATCAATATCCGCCCAGGGGTTGCGCCATGCCGCCACACGCACCTGCACATGAGAAAACAGCTTATACGCTCCCATTGCAGCCACGCTTGCCGCGCCCATCCCCAGAAAGAACAGAAATTCATTCGAGGTCGCAATATACAGCATCACCATGTATGTCATAAAAAAGATAAGCGCACTGCCTAAGTCCTTCTGCAAAACCAAAAGCATCACCAGTCCTGCGCTCAAAATCCCTGTTGTCAAAAGCTGCTTCCATTCCACCCTCTTGCGGAATACGCTCGCAAGGTAGAATACAAACAGAAACTTTGCAATCTCCGAGGGCTGAAAGGTAACCGGACCAATGGCAAGCCAGTTGGTAGAGCCGTATTTTGACACGCCGAAAAACCTTGTCGAAAGCAGCAGCAAATAGCACCCGATGATATACACCCATTCAAACATTTCAAACCGTGGAATCCATCGGAAGAAGGTCGGCAAAAAAGACATCCCTGCCAGCCCAATGCACATCCACATCAGCTGTCTGTGTGCCAGAGAAGGCTCCACCCTCTGTAAAATAATCAAGCTCACATCCATCAGAAACAGCATCCCCGTCCAGATGAGCGGACAGCCCTCGTAATAAAACCTGTCCAGAAGCTTCACCGCAAACAGCAGAAAAACCAACGAAATCGCCCCAAATAGCAGCGTCGTAATATCAAACATATATGTTTCTCTGTTGTATCCCAGAATCAGAAACGCCGTCATGTGCATCAATACCGTAATCCGTCTCTGCATGGAAACCGCCGTATAGGGATTCCCCAGAAAGCCGCCCTGCTCATAGGCAACATAAACAATGCCCTGCCACAGGAACAAAACGATATAGAAAATGAACAGGTATCTGCTCAGCATTATGATTAAATCAAACATTTACATCACTCCACTCCGCGGAAGAAATGTCCCTTCGTGCTGCCCTTTTCGCTCATTTCTCCCAAAAGATTGCGTGTCGCGGGGCTCATTCGCTCCGCATCCGCCGTCATTTCCCCGTACGCCTTTGCAATCCGCTCTGCCCTGCCGGGGCCCTCCTTTGTAAAGTCCAGACGCACCAGACCCGTTGTGCTTTCCAGAATTTCATCATAAAATTTCAGCGTAAACAAAGGCTTGCCGTTCAGAATCGTGCAGACGCATCTCTCGCAGTCCGTCATCAGAGGGAATTTCACGCCCTTTCTGTCTCTGAGGAAATACAAATCCTCATTGCTGCGCTCCGTGCAGAATTTATGTCCGTCCTTGCCGCCCACATAATTCCCGATGGGGCATTGCTGCGTTTTCATCAGCGGCAGATAGCCATAAACCACCATTTCGCAGTCCTTATCCCCCATGCGGTTGATTTCCTGCAAATTCGCCTCCACAGAAAGACAGACATTGTCCGCCCCCTGCTCCTTCCAGTATTCCACCGTCTGCCGGTTCATCGCATTCAGATTGTAATCAACAACAATTTTCTTGCCGCTTTTCTGCACCTGTGCAAACTGCCCTGCGGCACGCACCAAAAAGCCATCAATCTCGCTCGCAATCAGCCTGTCAATCATCGGCTGTTCTGCTTCCGCATTCCATTCTCTTGCCACTCTCGGCAGTGCGGCATAAAGCGTCACGCCTGCCTTGCGGCATTTTGCCAGAATCTTGTCCAGATTTTTCTCCAAATCCGCCGCCGCTTCATAATACACCCTGCAAATGCCTCTCGCCTGCAAAACGGCATCCAGCTGCCCCATGTTCATCACAACCGCTGTCAGCTTTTTCCGCAGCTGCATCGGCTGCTTCTCCGGTTTCGCATACACCGCGTCATCCTTCGCCTTCCGCTTGGATTTTTTCAGAATCGCCGCCTCCAGTGCCTCGCACGCCGCACGCCGCACACGGTTCACCTCGCTGATATTCACATAAATATATCTGTCGATATCCGTCTGCAAATCCGCCAGAACAAAGGGGGTTGCGCCCATCTTGCTGATGTTTTCCCGCAGCTTCATCGGGAGCATAGGCGAGCTGCCTGCCGGCTCTACGATACTGCCGCTGACAAAAACGCTGTTGCCGCCGTTATCCCAAAGCTGTAAGGAAATCGGTTCGCCCTCCTTCACACGCAGCATCCCGTAAATCGGAAGCTTGCGTGTATCCTTTTCGTAGGTCTTTTTCAGCTCATCCTGCAATGCCTTCCCAAAGGTGCGGTAAACCACATCATTTTTGTTGATATCCCCCTCAAGGGTAATCGTAATCACCTCGCCCGCCTTGGAGTGCTTGGAAACATTTGTCCCAACGTGCGGCTCTGTCTGCGTCCAAATTTCCAGACCATCTCCGGGAACCAAGGGCTCTCTCGTGCGAATCGTCACCTTCTTATATTTCGGCAGATACTTGTCCACAATGCCGACCTTCAGCCCCCACGATTTCGGGCGTTCAATGCTCATCATCTCCCGTCCGGCAAAGGAGGTGTAATATCCCTGCGTAAAGCCGCCGCGGTTAAACAGCTGCTGCAACGCCTTGATATCCGCGGGATCTACCTTGTATTCCTCCGGATTTTCAAAATACAGGTCAATATATTTGCGGTAAATCCGCGTTACCCCTGCCACATATTCAGGGCTTTTCATTCTGCCCTCAATTTTCAGCGATGCAATTCCTGCCTCAATCAGCTGCGGCAGAATTTCCACCGTCATCACGTCCTTCGGGGAAAGCAGATATCCCTCCGCCATGCTGTCATAGCCCTTATACAGCGTATAGGGCAACCGGCAGGTCTGCGCGCAGCGTCCGCGGTTGCCGCTTCTGCCGCCCAGCATGCTGCTCATAATGCACTGCCCCGAATAGCAAACACAAAGCGCCCCATGCACAAAGGTTTCGATTTCCGCTTCGGTGTTTTCCGTAATATGCCTGATTTCCTCCAGAGAAAGCTCTCTGCTCAGCACGATTTTATCAAACCCACGGCCTTCCCAGTATTTCACATCCGCCAAGGAATTGCAGGTCATCTGCGTGCTTGCATGCAGGGGAAAATCAGGAAAATGTGCCTTTACCAGTCTTTCCGCGCCTGTATCCTGCATAATGAGCGCATCCACGCCCATTTCGTACAGGCTCCTGATATAGGTCAAAAACCCTGCCAGCTCCTCATCCTTATATACCGTATTTACCGTTACATACACCTTTACGCCGCGCAGATGGCAATAATCACAGGCATCCTCCAATTCCTTTAAATCAAAATTCCCCGCATACTGCCTTGCGCTGAACTGCTTGCCACCCAGATAGACCGCATCACAGCCGCCGTTCACTGCCGCCTTCAGGCTCTCCATGGAACCCGCAGGGGAAAGCAGCTCCGGTCGATTCACTCCAGACATAATAGTCTCCTTTCTCTCTCATGCAAACCCGTTGTAAAAGAAAAGAGCAAACCTATGAAATTCTCTCAAATGCTTCATCGGCATGCTGCTTTTCGTTATTTCTTTCTTTTTTTCGTTAATTTTTATGGTTATTTCTTTCCTTTTTTATTTTTCCCTGCGGAATGGTATGTCTGGTGCATCTGCGCGCTGCCGTTGTCCTCCATCGCCAGAATATATTCATCCAGCTTGTTTTCCGCATTCTCTCTCGCCTTTTCCGCTTCCTCCAGTTTATGCGTCAATTCCTGCACGCGCGCCGTCATGCCGATGAGTCTGCCCTCCAGCTCAGCAGTATACGCCTTTTCCTTGAAGTAATCATCCGCCACATTCACAGAAGTCAGCACATAAGCAAGGCTGGAATCCAACGTAACAGCAACGGCCTTTTCACGGACTTCCGTCATTTTTTCATCAATATAAGCCGCCACACTGCGGATATGTTCCTCCGATTCCTCGCCAACCAGCGTAAAGCTTTTTCCGTCAATGGAAATCTTCACTCTGTTTTTCATGAACTGCACTCCCTCTCCTCTTTTTCATAATTACATACTTATCTGTAAGTATACCACAAATGCAATTTAGAAGGAATACCTTTCTTCCGAAACCCCTCGACAGAAAAGGCGTCCATCCTTCGATGAACGCCTCTATTCTTACCTACAAAGCAGTGCGATAATCCCAATCACAATCAGAATCGGGAATGCGATATAAAGCAAGCCTCCTACCACCATACCAATTAAAATCAGCGGCAATATTACAATCGTCAGTAAAAATTTGGAGATTCCCCAAGCCATTTGTATCCCGAAAAGCAGCAGCTTCCCGAATACTCCAATCATACAAATGATAAATAAAAACATCCACAACATACTTTCCACCTCAATTTCGTCCACAAGCTGTTCCAACTGTGTTTTCAAGTCAATTATAGCAAAAAAATCATAGATTACAACTGGGAAAATATTAAATTTTCTTTAAGCCCTTCCTGCAAAAGAAAACCCCGTCGCGTAAGCGACGGGGGCTCGTACCAACCGTATTTTTTTATAAAATTTTGTTGCTTAAATTCCCTTTGAAAATTATTTCTTTCTCCAAGCCCAGATGTCCTTGCCTGCTTTCTTCATATCGTGGAAGTCAGCAGCAGCTGTGAACAGTGCGTCTGTAGAAGAGTTCAGACCTGTTTCGCAGGAGTCCTGAATTACGCCGATGATGAAGCCAACACCTACAACCTGCATTGCTACATCGTTGGGGATACCAAACAGAGAGCAAGCCAGAGGAATCAGCAGCAGGGAACCACCTGCAACACCGGAAGCACCGCAAGCGGAGATAGCTGCTACGAAGGACAGCAGAACCTTCATTGCAAGGGGAACTTCCATGCCCAGTGTGTTTACGCAAGCCAGTGTCATAACTGTGATTGTGATTGCAGCACCGCCCATGTTGATGGTTGCACCCAGAGGGATAGAGATGGAGTAGTTATCTTCATCCAGACCCAGTTCTTCACACAGAGTCATGTTAACAGGGATATTCGCTGCGGAAGATCTTGTGAAGAATGCTGTGATAAAGGAATCCTTCAGGCATTTGAATACCAGAGGATAAGGGTTGGATTTGATCTGTGTCCATACGATGATGGGGTTCAGAATCAGAGCTACGAAAGCCATGCAGCCAACCAGAACTGCCAGAACCTTACCGTATTCTGTGAAGATACCCAGACCGTTTTCGGATACTGTTGTGAATACCAGACCCAGGATACCGAAGGGAGCGCAGGAGATTACTGCTCTAACTGCTGCTGTAACTGCTTCGGAGAAATCGTTCAGTGCTTTCTTTGTTGTGTCACTTGCTTTTTTCAGTGCCAGACCAAAGATAACAGCCCAGAACAGAATACCCAGGTAGTTTGCGTTTACCATGGAACCGATGGGGTTGGAAACAATGTTGTTCAGCAGATTGGAGAATACTTCACCAATGCCGCCTGCTGCTGTGTAGCCATCTGTGGAAGCAGCGTTGCCCAGAGGCAGAACGATGTGGATGAAGTGGCAAGCCAGTACAGCAACAACAGCCGCTGCGAATGTACCAATCAGGTACAGTGCAACTACACGGCCCATTGTTCTGCCGCCGCCCTCCTGACCGCAAGCCAGAGCTGCGATAACCAGGAAGAATACCAGAATAGGTGCTACAGCCTTCAGAGCACCAACGAACAGGGTACCCAGAACACCGATAACTTTTACTTGTGGAATCAGCAGACCAAGGATTGCACCAATGATCAGACCACAAACGATACGTTTTACTAAGGAAATGCTATTCCATTTCTGAATAATACTCATTTTGACCTTCTCCTATTAAATGATTGATTTGATAAATGTTTGTATAATTGCTTGTTTCTACGGTTTGTACGAAAACTAAATATGAAAAGTATTGAGGTTTGCCTTTTGCATCAACCAAATACCTTTTCGCAAAGCTTTTTCCCTGTCGGTGTCACAGCCAGACCGCCTTCTGCGGTTTCCTTCAGCGTAGAGGACATTGTATCACCGATTTTCTTCATCGCTACAATTACCTCATCCGCAGGAATATGGCTTTCTACGCCTGCCAGTGCCAGCTCAGCCGCTACCAGCGCATTGCCTACGCCGCCGGCATTTCTTTTGATACAGGGAATCTCAACCAGACCTGCAACAGGGTCGCAAACCAGACCGAGAATATTTTTCAGCGCGATTGCACAAGCGTGCTCGCACTGCTTGGGTGTGCCGCCGCAAAGCTCTACCATTGCCGCCGCCGCCATTGCGCTTGCCGCGCCGCATTCCGCCTGACAGCCGCCTGCCGCCCCTGCCACGCTGGCATTCGTTGCAATCACGATACCAACTGCAGATGCAGTAAACAGTGCCATAACCAGATCCTTATCCGAAATATTTTTTTCCTCCTGCAATGTCAGCAGTGCAGAAGGAAGAATACCGCAGCTGCCCGCTGTCGGGGATGCTACGATTCTGCCCATGCAGGCATTTGTCTGTGCAACCGCAACCGCCTTCATCATTGCATTGCCGAAGAAATGACCTGCAATATTCTTGCCTGCCTTCAATGCTTCATTCAGCTTGTAGGCATCGCCGCCTGTCAATCCGCTGGCAGAACGCTTGTCCTTATCCAACCCATCCTGTACGGATTCCTTCATGACCTGCAGGGATCGCTCCATGGTTGCGAACATTTCTTCTTCTGTCTTTTCCGTCATTGCCGCCTGTGTTTTCAGAACCAGCTCAGAAAGCTTCAAGCCTCTCTTTTCCGCTTCGTTTACCAGCTCGGCAATAGAATCATATTTTAACAAGTTCTCCGCCTCTCCTTCTTAAATTGCTTTCAGAATCGTAGATGCGTGAATATGGGGACATTCCATGATTGCATCATTGATAGACTCGTCCACATGACCGTCAATCTCGATTGTCATAACAGCTGTACCGCCCTTATGGTCTCTGCCCAGAGAGAACCCATGTATGTTTACACCCTTGTCTGCCAGAATGTTTGTTACCACGGCAATCATACCGGGAACGTCATCATGGGGAATCACCAATGTATCGGATTTACCGGAAATCGATACCTCTGTATCATTGATTTTATTGATAATAATATTGCCGCCGCCGATGGATGCACCGCGAATCAGCGCGGTTCTTCCTGCTTCATCTGTCAGCGTAATTTCCGCCGTATTGGGGTGTGCGCCGTCAATATCTTCTTCGATAAAGGTAAAATCCAGACCTTCCTCTGTCGCAATCTGCATGCTGTTGCGGATACGGGCATCGTCTGTGTCCATCCCCAGAATCCCTGCAATCACAGCCTTATCCGTACCGTGACCCTTATAGGTCTTGGCAAAGGAGCCGCTGAACTGAATCACAGCCTTCACGGGCTTCTTGCCCAGAACAGAACGGGCATATTTCCCGATACGCACTGCACCTGCTGTATGAGAACTGGAAGGGCCAATCATAATAGGTCCGATGATATCAAATACCTGTAACACTAAAATCCCTCCTAACCTTATTTCAATTTTTTGTCGATAAACCAAATATTTTTGACAAAAACCGCATAATTTATCGACCTTCCCAATTATATATGATTAAATTCAACAAAGTCAATAGGTATCTCTAAAAAAGTTCCTTGTAGAAAGACATTTTTTTCTTATTCTCGGATATTTGTCCGCTCTGCAAATACACCCGTGTGATTTTCCACAAAATTTCAAAAATTTTTGAATTTCTTTTCCATAAAAACGAAAAATTACAAGAAAAATGCCCCACTCTTAGGTGTGTCCCAATAAGAAAACATGAAGAAAATGAAATAGCTGAAAGCCTGCGGATACAAGGAAGTTTCCCGCAGGCATCCTTTGACTTAGGCTGTCAAGGGGAACTGACGCAGTAGCCGTAGCTTTCAGCATTTCAGAATTCAAGTTTTCTTATTTGGGCGCACCTTTTAGAGTAGGGCGAAGTCTGCTTTCGACTTAAATTATTACATGTAGTTACCCATGCCGGGATCGGGCATTGCGGGTGCGTTTTTCGCAGGCAGCTCCGCAACAACCGCTTCTGTTGTCAGGAAGGTGGAAGCAACGCTGGTTGCATTTTGCAATGCGCTTCTTGTTACCTTTGCAGGGTCAAGGATACCTGCTTCAACCATTTCCACATATTCCTCTGTCAGCGCGTTGAAGCCCATGCTGTCATTCATCTCTTTTACCTTGTTTACAATCACAGAGCCTTCCAGACCTGCATTTGCAACAATCTGACGCAGAGGTGCTTCCAATGCCTTGATGACGATATCCGCACCTGTTTTTTCATCCCCTGCCAGCTCTGCGCAGGCTGCTTTTACCTTATCCATCGCATGAACCAGAGCAGTACCGCCGCCGGCTACAATGCCTTCCTCCACTGCTGCCTTTGTTGCCGCCAGTGCATCCTCCATACGCAGCTTCTTTTCCTTCATTTCTGTTTCTGTTGCCGCACCAACCTTGATCACAGCTACGCCGCCGGAAAGCTTTGCCAGTCTTTCCTGATATTTTTCCTTATCAAATGCGGAATCAGTTTCTTCCATGCCCTTTTTGATCTGTGCGATACGCGCTTCGATGGCAGCCTTGTCACCCGCACCGTCTGCGATGATGGTTGCTTCCTTTTCCACACGAACTGTTTTCGCGGTACCCAGCATATCCAGTGTTGCATCCTGCAGGGAAATGCCAACCTCCTCGGAGATAACCTGACCGCCTGTCAGTGCCGCGATATCTGCCAGCTGTGCTTTTCTTCTTTCGCCGTAGCCGGGTGCCTTTACCGCAACGCAGGTGAATACATTACGCAGCTTGTTCACAACCAGAGTTGCCAGAACCTCGCTTTCTACATCCTCTGCAATCAGGAGCATCTTTCTGCCTGTCTGCATTACCTGCTCCAGAATCGGCAGAATTTCCTGAATATTGGAAATTTTCTTATCTGTAATCAGAATCAGAGGTTCCTCCAGAACCGCTACCATCTTATCCATATCCGTAGACATGTATGCGGAAAGATACCCTCTGTCGAACTGCATCCCTTCTACCAGAGCCAGCTCTGTTTTCATGGTCTTGGATTCCTCAATGGTGATAACGCCGTCATTTGTAACCTTATCCATTGCTTCCGCAATCATCTTGCCGACTTCCTCATCCCCTGCGGAGATTGCCGCTACGTTTGCAATGTGCTTGCTTGTGGTAACGGACTGGCTCATTCCCTTGATTTCTGCAACAGCTGCTTCCGTTGCCTTCTGCATCCCGCGTCTGAGAATAATGGGGTTTGCGCCTGCCGCAATATTCTTCAAACCCTCCTGAATCATTGCCTGTGCCAGAACGGTCGCTGTTGTAGTACCGTCGCCGGCAACATCATTTGTCTGTGTCGCAACCTCCTTTACCAGCTGTGCGCCCATGTTTTCATAGGGGTCCTCCAGCTCAATATCCTTTGCAATAGTAACGCCATCGTTTGTAATCAGGGGAGAAGTGAATTTTCTGTCCAGAACCACGTTTCTGCCCTTGGGCCCCAGTGTTACCTTTACTGTATTTGCCAGCTTATCCACACCTGCCGCCATTGCGTTTCTGGCATCGGTGCTGTATTTGATTTCTTTTGCCATAATGCTTTCCTCCAATCAAATTTTCAAATTTTTATTTTCAAAAATCAATTAAAATCAATCCTTGATGATTGCCAGAATATCATTCTGACGCATAATCAGGTATTCCTCGCCGTCATATTTCACTTCCATTGCGCCATATTTGGAATACAGCACATGGTCGCCCTCCTTCACTACCATCTCAATCTTGGTATCGCCAACCATGCCGCCGGGGCCGACAGCAACAACGATTGCTTCCTGCGGCTTTTCCTTCGCCTGACTTGTCAGCACAATGCCGGATTTTGTGGTTTCCTGTGCTTCTACCTGTTTCAATACGACTTTATCTCCTAATGGTGCAAGTTTCATTTTCATTACCTCCTATAATTTTCTATCTGTTAGCACTCATCTAATCCGAGTGCTAATTTACAATACCTATATTAACACCATATCCAGTTATATTCAAGACCCTTTTTGAAAATTCACAAATTGTTTAAAAAGTTCATAAAAAAGAGACTGTATGCCTTCACATACAATCTCTGTCCATTTCCGCTGTCCGCTTTTGCTTTTTTTGCTGTCCTTTTCGTGTCCAATCTGTCCACACCTGTCCACTCTTATTTTCGGTTGCCTTCATCCAGATATGCCGCCGCGCTCAATGCCGCAACCAGTCCCTCGCCGACCGCCTTCGCAATCTGATACGGCGCACCGGTGCAGTCTCCTGCCGCAAAAACGCCGGGAAGATTCGTTTTCATCGCACGGTCAACCACGATATTCTTGCCATCCGTTTCCAGCCCAAACAGCAAACTTTCGGGGGCTGTGCTGTTTTTCGCAAAGAAAATCCCATCACAGGGAATCGCTTCTCCCCCCACCTCCAGCGCGGAAACCCTGCCATTCTCGCCAAGCACCGCCTGCGGTTTTCCTTCCTTTAAATGGATGTTTTCCTTTAAATACATCACCGGCTGATACAAAGGCAGATACGTCACGCGCGCGCAGACATCCGCAAGGAAGTTTGCCTCTGCCTCCCCCTCCGCATTTTCGCCCACAACCACAACATTTTTACCGCGATAAAGCATCCCATCGCAGGTCGCACAATAGCTGACCCCCTTGCCGAGATACTCCGTTTCGCCCGCAATGCCGCGGCTTTTATTGATGCCCGTTGCCAGAATGAGCGTTTTTGCCTGCACGAAATTATTATCCGCATTGATAACAAAATACTCTCCCATGGGCATAATCTGCTTGATGCGCGATTCCACAAACTCCACGCCCTGCTTTCTGGCGTGGGCATAAAACTGATTCAGCAGCTCCTCGCCGCTTAAATCGGGCAGACCAAGGTAATTATCAACCTTCTCCGCCGCAAACAGCAGAGAGCTATCCAGACTTCTGCCGAAGATGCAAACGCTTTTATTCCGCTGCCTTGCGCTGACCGCCGCCGATAACGCCGCAGGGCCGCCGCCGATAATCCCGATATCGTACATAGAAAAGCCTCCTTCCGATTGACCTATCCAAGTATCGTCCAAAATCAAAATAAAAAACCACGAAAAAACCACGAGAGGAAAAAATATCTTCTCGTGGTTCATTTTATCATATTATTTCAGAAAAATCTGTTGCATCTGCCACTTTTCGGAAATTATTTTTCTTTTTCAGCGGCGCGTGCTTCAATAATCTTTTTCTGCACCTCCATGGGAGCCTCCTCATATCTTTCGAAATGATGTCTGTATTCACCACGGCTCTGTGTCATGGAGCGCAGGTCGGTTGCGTATTTGTGCATTTCTGCGGTAGGAACCTCTGCAACAATGCACTTCTTCATGCCGACTGCATCCATGCTCAAAATGCGCCCACGGCGTTTTGTGATATCGCCCATGATATCGCCCATGTATTTATCGGGAATCAGCACCTCAACGTGTTCGATGGGCTCCAGAATAACGGGCTTCGCCTGTGGAATCCCCTCCTTGAATGCAACGGAGGTTGCCATCTTGAACGCCATTTCAGAGGAGTCAACGGGATGGTAGGAGCCATCTGTCAGGGTAGCCTTCAGACCAACAACGGGATAGCCTGCCAGCACGCCGCTCTGTACACATTCCTGCAAACCCTTTTCAACCGCAGGGAAATACTGCTTGGGAACGGAGCCGCCGAAGATTTTTTCTTCAAAGATAACAGGTGTTGTGGTATCGTAGCTGGGCTCAAATTCCATCACAACGTCACCAAACTGACCATGACCGCCGGACTGCTTTTTATAACGACCGCGCACGGATGCTTTTGCCTTAATGGTTTCTCTGTAAGGGATGATGGGGTCTGTCAGATCAACCTCAATCTTATATTTTGCTTTCAGCTTCTGCACCATAACATCCAGCTGCTGTTCGCCAACGCCATAAACCAGCGTCTGTTTGGTTTCGGGGTTTACTTCCATCTTAATCGTGGGGTCTTCCTCACGAATCTTTGTCAGGGCTGCGGAAAGCTTATCCTCATCACCCTTACCCTTCGGCTTGATTGCCATGCAAAGCACGGAGCCGGGCAGCGCAATCTTAGGAATGATAATATTTGCATCCTTCAGGGAAAGGGTATCCTGTGTGGAGGTGTTGGAAAGCTTTGCCAGTGCGCCGATATCACCGGAGTGCAGCTCATCCACCTCAATCTGCTCCTTCCCACGCATAACATACAAACGTCCAACCTTTTCGACGGTATCCTTTTCTTCATTATAGACACTCATGGTAGTATCCAGCTTACCTGTCATCACGCGGAACAGGTTCAAGCGACCGATATAGGGGTCGGCAATGGTTTTGAATACATACGCAGAGAAGCGTTCGTCATCAGAGGAGCAATAAACAACGTCCTTGCCATCATGGAAGGCATGGAAGTTTGCCTTTGCTTCGATTGCAGGAAGGGTGAAGCGAACGATTGTGTTCATCAAAAGCTTAACGCCATAGCCCAGTGTTGCGGAACCGCACATAACGGGTGCAATGCTGTGGTTTGCGATACCAACCTGCAAGCCGTCATAGATTTCCTCTTCGGTCAGCTCTTCATCATTGAAGAATTTTTCCATCAGCTCTTCGCTGGATTCTGCCGCTACCTCAATCAGCATGGAGCGCAGAACCTCAACCTGATCCTTTTTATCCTCCGGCATTTCGCATTTTTCCAGCTTGCCGTTTACCTTCTTTCTGGCATCTCTCTTAATCAGATTGATAAAGCCGATGAAGTTGCCGTTTTCATCATCAAAGGGAATTTGCAGGGGGGCAACGGCTTTGCCGAAGTTTTTACGCAAATCAGCCAGTGTTTTTTCAAAGTCTGCATTTTCATCATCCATCTGGTTAATGAAAATGATGCGAGGCAGGTGCATTTCTTCGCAGTATTCCCATGCCTTTTCCGTGCCGACCTCTACGCCGGATTTTGCGGAAACCATAATCAGCCCTGTATCCGCTACGTTCATTGCCAGCTTTACCTCGGCTGCAAAGTCAAAGTAACCGGGAGTATCCAGGAAGTTAATCTTTGTATCCTGCCATTCAACGGGAATTACAGATGTATTGATCGAAACCTTACGGCGAATTTCTTCTGCTTCATAGTCAGACACAGTGTTTCCGTCTTCCACCTTGCCGAATCTCTTCGTTGCACCGGAATAATACAACGCTGCTTCGGAATATGTGGTTTTACCGGAGCCGCTGTGGCCCAAAAGAACTACGTTTCTCACTCTGTTAGATGCATAATTTTTCATAGAATCTTCCCTCCCATAGGTTTATTTTTGAACGGATTTGTGTCCGTCAAGGGGCTTGTTAACGTATACAGCGCACAAAATATGTACAATCTATACACTACATTAAATTCGACCATTATTTGAATTTCCCTTTATTTTTTTCCAAAAAAATTTCGTATTGACGGTTTTGCCGAAAGAAGTCGCATTTTCTCGTTCCGTTTTTGTGCAAAATAAAACCATACACCGCTGTGGACAGATGTATGGCTTTCTTTTTACATAAAAATTTTCAAGCTCCTTACCGCAAACCGAAATAGGCAGCGACCGCGTTGCTCAACGCTTTTCCGATTTCGTCAATATTCCCCCGTATCCATGCGGCATCCTCCGGATTATCATGATACGCAACCTCAACCAATGCAGAGGGGGCATTTGTCCGGCGCAGCTCACGCAGGGTTGTGGTCGGCAGCACCTGCACCTTGGATGGGTCGGGATAAATCTCACGCAGCTCATCGGCAATCAGCTCCGCCATCTGTCTGCCATAAGGGCTTGTGGCATAATAATAGACCACAGGGCCACGCCTTGTGCCTGCGACAGACGGAGGGGCGGCGTTGGAATGGATGGCAAGGTGAAAATCAACATTGCTGTTATTGGAATCGGCAATCGCCTGCCCCAGTGTCATTTCGGGGGCATTGCGGAGATATTCAATGCCATCCGCCGCAAGATACGGCTCCATGGCATCCGCAATCAGATTCATGACCTCCTCCTCCGAACCGCCGCCGTAGAAGGGATTATATTCCTGCAAGGAGGGACTGAGATAAATTCTGGGCATAGCATTTCTCCCCTTTTTCCTTCAATATATGAAAACAGACCGAAAAGTTTCCTTCTCGGTCTGCAACAGGCTTGCTTATTTCAGCAGGCTTTTTTTATACATATTGTAGATATCTTCTCTTTCCAGAGGATAAGGGAAGGTTGCCAGCTTGCCCTTCTGCTCCATGAAGCGGTCGGTATAGCTTGTGACATCTGCTTCGGTGTAAACGGAATTATGCTCCAGAACGGCATCCAAAAAGGTGCCCATCTCGTCTGTGCTTGCAAAGCCAAGATACTCCAGAACCTTCGCGACATTTTCATCCCCTGCGGGGAACAGCTCCAGATATGCCTGCGTCAGAACGCCATTTGCCATGCCATGGGGCAGACCCTTCTCGTAGGTCAGGAAATAGCCCATGCCATGGGGCAGAGAGGTCATGGTCTGTGCGATTGCAACGCCGCCAAGGGCGGACATCAGCATCAGCTTATCCCTCGTTTCGGGGGAATAGACTCTTTCACGCAGGGCAGGCATACATTCCTTGAAAAGCAGCAGCCCCTGCTTGGCGATTTCTCTGCTGACCGCGGTTGCCTTTGCGGAAAGATAGCTTTCCACCAGATGCGTCAGCGCGTCTACAGCGGTATTGTTTGTGGTTCTTGCAGGCAGGGTATCCATATATTTCGGGTCGAGAAATGCCACTGTGGCAAAGATATGCGCGGCAATGCTCGATTTTGTTCTTTTTGCATGCAGGGTCACGATGGCATACTGCGTTACCTCCGAGCCTGTGCCTGCGGTTGTGGGTACGGCTACTACGGGCAATGCCTTATTTTCTGCGTTCCAGAGGGCATCCGTCCCCTGTTCGGGATGCGCCGCCATGGTCGCAATCGCCTTAGAGGAATCCATCGGGGAACCGCCGCCAATGCCGATGAAAAATTCCACGCCCTCCGCGATGGCAAGCTTTGCCGCCCGTTCTACGGTTTCTACGGAAGGGTTTTCCTCGATTTCATCAAACAGAATCCACGCAATACCAAGGCTGTCCAGTGCGTCGGTGATATCCTGCTGTGCGCCGTTTCTCTTGGCGGAGGTTTTCCCTGTGACAACCATTGCCTTTTTGCCGAGCTTCGCCATTGCCGCCTTATGCTCCGCTACGCACCCTCTGCCGAAATAGCAATCTGTCGGCATAAAATAATGAAAGTTTCCCATTCACTCCACATCCTTTCTCTTTTCTTCGGAAAATATAATCAACAAAGGAAATCGTACCATTCCCAATCAGTCTGCATAATCGCCTCAAGGGTTTCCTCCGCAGGCTCCTCTGTCAGCTCAAATTCAATTTCAAACTCATGATAGCGCTCACCCTCAATCGTTGCTACGCCTGTAATAATATAATTTTTGCCCTCTCCTGTGACAAATTCACCCTCCATAAGAAGGTCATCCTCTTCGAGATAAATTTTGTGCAGTTCGTTTGCAATCTGCTCCTCTGTGAATGTCAGCTTCATTTTCGTCCTCCCTTTTTGTTTCGTTTTCTTCTCCTTATAGTATCATTTCTTTTAGAATCGAACAAGAAGGAAGTTCCTCTTTTCTTCCGACTGCTTTCATGGTAAGATAAAAAGGCGCACTTAAATCGAAAGCAGCGTTTCGACCTATTAAAACAATCTAATACTTCCCGGCGGAAGTTTTCTATAAAGGAGTTTTTTTCTATGAATTACATTGTTTTGGATTTGGAATTCAATCAGGCGTTCCCCTTCAAATCCGGAAAGAAGGTGGAGCCGAACCCGGAATGTCCCTTTGAGATTATTCAGATCGGGGCGGTGAAGCTGAATGAACGCTTTGAGCAGCTGGATTCCTTTAATTGCATGATTTCGCCGCAGATTTATCCCCGTCTGCACCCCTTCGTGGAAAAAATTACGGGGATTCGTCCGAAGATGCTCACCGGACAGCCCCATTTTCCTGAGGCGTATCAGGCGTTTCTTACGTTTATCGGCAAGGAGCCTGCCGTTCTTTGCGCATGGGGCGGGGACGATATCAAATCCCTGTACCGCAACATCCTGTATTACAATCTGGATGCCGATGCAATGACAAATCAGTTTCTGAATGTACAGCCCTTTGCAGCGGAATATCTGCACCATGAAACAGGCAAGGCAATCGGTCTGAAAAATGCGGTTGAGGCACTGGAGCTGCCGCAGGAGGAAACATTCCACAATGCTCTGAACGATGCGACCTATACGGCAAAAATCTTTGCCATTACGCATCCCGAACATATACAGCCGGATACCTTTCAGCCGCTGACTATGCTGACGAAAAAGCCGAAGCGTCTGCGTACAAACGTGAAGTCTCTGTTCCTGCACATTGAAGAACGATTGGAGCGACCGCTGACCGAGGAAGAAAAGGCACTTGTCAAGCTGGCCTATATGCTGGGGCGCAACCATACCTTTGATGCCGCACCCGCAGTACGCAAAAAGGAATCTGCAAAATAAAAAAATGTCTGTAAGAACAAAAAATCTCAAAGCCCCTTTGGGATTTTTTCTTTTTGCAGACAAAATAAAAAAAGCGGGAGAACGGCTCCCAATACAGCGTTCTCCCGAAATTTTTCGCAAACCAAAAAAACATCCTTGGTTCTCTTCAAAAAAATCGGTCGAAACTTCATGGTCTCCTCTCACGCCGGAACACGGCTTCCCATCGCTGTTCATCTCTGCAAGGCCTAAGGCGCTCCCCTTCTGCCTTCCCGTTTCGGGCTGTTCCTTTCGGATGCTGTCAGAAATTTTCATTGACATTCTTCTATTTTTCCAGTTTTTTCATTTGCTCCTCCACATTTTCGCATTGCATGAGCCCACTCATCACACAGATACCTGCCGCACCCGTTTTTCTGACCGATGCCGCATTTTCGCTGCCGATGCCGCCGATGGCATAAACAGGAATGGCTACGCTTTCCACAACCTCCTGCAAAAACGCCAGCCCTCTGGGGGCAAGTCCCTTCTTGCAATCCGTCACGAAAACGTGTCCTGCTGTGATATAGGTACAGCCAAGCCGAGCCGCCTCCTGTGCTTCCGCAACAGAATGGCAGGATGCGCCGATGCTTCGGAACTGTTTCTTTTTTTCTTCCTCCATGCCGCGCAAAATATGCAGGGGCAAATGGATCTGCTCCGCTCCCAGTAAAAGTGCTGCATCAATAAAGCTATGCAGGATGCAGGGAACGTCATTTTGCTTGCAGATTTGCATTACATTTTCCGCCAGTGCCTTGTATGCCGCTTCGCTTAAATCCTTTTCGCGCAGGATGATGCCCTTCGGCTGACAGGCTGCGATTTTCCGGATACGCTGCAAAAAATCCTCATGACAAAGGTTGCGGTTTGTGACACACAAAATATCAGACATACAGATAATCATTCAGCACAGGCTGAAGTCCTTCCTCAGACATATCCTCATACATGGTTTCAAAGCTGCGTTCATCATTGATTTCAAACTGCTCATCGCCCTCTGCACCTTCGGCCTCCTTGCCGGTGTATTTGCTTTCATGGTCACCGATGCCTGTAGAAACACCTGCGGAAACCTTCGTTGCGGCAATTTTTACGATACCGTCACGGAAGGATTTGCTTTCTCTGGAGGATACCGTAATGCCGACAAAGGGCATGAAAATACGATAGGCACAAAGAACCTGACAAAGCTCCTTCTCACCGACATCCAGAGGGTTGATTTTATCATTATTGATAATCGGGCGCAGTCTGGGACAGGATAAGGACATTTCTGCATGAGGATATTTCCGCTGCAAATAATAAACATGCAGTGCGCTTGCCAGTGCGTCCTTTCTGAAATCGGACAGACCGAGCAGTGCAGAGAACGCTACCCCTCTCATGCCACCGCGCAGGGCTCTTTCCTGTGCATCAAAGCGGTAGGGCCAAACACGCTTATGTCCCATCAGATGCAGAGTTTCATACTTTACATTGTCATAGGTTTCCTGGAAAACAGTGACATAATCCACACCACATTCATGCAGATACCGATATTCATCCGTATTCACAGGATAAATTTCCACGCCGACCATGCGGAAATATTTTCTTGCCAGCTTACAAGCCTCACCAATGTATTTGACATCACTCATGGCACGGCTTTCGCCTGTCAGAATCAGGATTTCCTCCATGCCGCTGTCCGCGATGACCTGCATTTCCTTTTCAATCTGCTCCATATTCAGCTTCATGCGGTTGATGTGGTTATAGCAGTTGAAGCCGCAGTATACACAGTAATTCTCGCAGTAATTCGCAATATACAGGGGGGTGAAAAGATAAACGGTATTGCCGAAATGCTTGCCGGTTTCGATTCTTGCCTTCTGCGCCATTTCCTCTAAAAAGGGAGCCGCCGCAGGGGAAAGCAACGCCTTGAAATCCTCCACAGAGCAGGTTTCATGATCGAGCGCCGCGCGCACATCTCTTGCCGTATATTTATCGTAATCGTATTCCTCCACATGCGCCATAACCGTTTCACGGATATCGGATTTGATGATTTCCATTCCGGGCATATATTCCATGTGATTCTTTCTGGAAGCAGGGTTTGTTTCCAGCTCATGCTTACGCTTCAGCGCTTCGGGGGAAAGAAATTCAGAGTCTACAAAAAATTGATTTTCCATGCTTATCCCTCCTTAATCACGCAGGAAGCCTGTCAGCGGATCGGATGCGGATGCACCTCTGGTCAGCACTCTGCCCAAACCGGAAAGATACGCCTTTCTGCCTGCCTCAATCGCCTGACGGAATGCCGCTGCCATAAGGGGCAAATCGCCTGCGGTTGCCAGAGCGGTATTCGCCATGATTGCCGCTGCGCCCATTTCCATTGCTTCGCAAGCCTGAGAAGGTCTGCCGATGCCTGCATCTACGATGATGGGCAAATCAATTTCATCCACCAGAATCTGAATGAATTCCTTTGTTGCCAGACCCTTATTGGAGCCGATGGGAGAAGCCAGAGGCATAATGCTTGCCGCGCCTGCGTTCACCAAATCACGCGCCACATTCAAATCGGGGTACATATAGGGCATTACCACAAAGCCTTCCTTTGCAAGAATTTCGGTTGCCTTGATGGTTTCATAGTTATCAGGCAGGAGATATTTGCTGTCACGCATGATTTCTATCTTTACGAAATCACCACAGCCCAGCTCTCTTGCCAATCTTGCAATGCGGACTGCTTCCTCAGCATTTCTTGCGCCGGAGGTATTGGGCAGCAGGGTAACATTTTTAGGAATGAAATCCAGAATGTTTTCCTGATCCTTTGTATTCGCGCGGCGTACTGCCAATGTGATAATTTCCGCGCCGGCATCCTTTACAGCCGCTTCAATCAGCTTTAAGGAATATTTACCGGAGCCCAGAATAAATCTGGAATGAAATTCATGTCCGCCAATGATAAGTTTGTCTTCTTTCTGCATGAAAATCCCTTCTTTCTTTTACTTATGGTTCAAACTGACCGGAAAGGATTCTCAGAACCATGTGCGCCTCATGCGCACCACATATCATCACACGAGAGGATACCAAGCCAATGTCATCTGCAACATCGCTGATTCCGTCTCCGCAGAGATAAAAACGGTCTGTAATCCTTCTGGTTTGGATGCTGTTTGCAGAGCCGAACCCTGCCATGCCGGACGCAGCGATCAGATATTTCGTATGTAATTTTTCCAGCACGCCATTGACCAGCATTGCCTTTGCTTCTGCGTTATCAAATGCTTCGCAGATAACATCGGCAGGTGCAAGGATTTCTTCAAAATTTTCCTCGGTAATGGCAGTTGTATGCGTTTCTATCGTAAGATATGGTGCAATCTCACGCAGATTCGCCGCCAATGCCTCGGTTTTAAATTCTCCCAGCTGGGTTGCCTTATATTGCTGTCGATGCAGATTGGTGATATCCACCCTGTCAAAATCCGTCAGAATCAGCCTGCCAACGCCTGCTCTTGCCAAGGCAATCGCAATATTGGAGCCGAGACCGCCCAAACCGCAGATGGCAACCGTTGCCTGATTGAATTTTTCCTGCACAGCCCTTCCATGTCGTGCCGCTAATGCTCGCTGCAAGTCTTCCCTTTCAGGAATCCTGCTCAAATCAGCCACCTCCTACAAAATTAACAACCTCAATGACATCTCCGTCCTGCAAAATGGTTTCGCCATAGGCTGCCTTTGGCACAATTTCACCATTGCGCTCCACCGCAATCCGCTTGGGGCTATAGTCTGTGCCTGCCAGATATTCCGCCAGAGTTTTCCCTGCAACGGCAAGCGCTTCCCCATTGATTTTTACCACGCAGCTCTCACCTCCTTCTCTTAATCGCAATCAAACACAGGACTTTTTATCAACAAAAAAAGGAAGCTACCATCATTTGATAACTCCCTTGTTTGTTCCTTCTGTTTTCAGGCATCCCTACGTTGGCATTATCCAAATCAGGTTATGGGTCGAAGGCGTATCCTTCCTCTCAGCCTGCCTAAGCAAGCTCCCCTCTGTGTGTTCGATTGTAGCTTCATTATACCGCCTGCATTTTTAAAAAGCAAGGATATTCTCAGAAACCTGCTCTCGACTTAGATTTTGTCCTCGTCCCCGAACGGATCCCCACATTCCGGACAGAAGCGAGGGGGCTTTGTGGGGTCTTCCGGCTCCCAGCCGCATTTATCACAGCGATACTGCGGCACGCCTGCCGGCTTTGGCTTGCCGCACTGCGGACAGAAGCGCCCCTTATTATGGCTGCCGCATGCACAAATCCAGACATTTTCCTCCGGCTTTTTCGCACCACATTCTGTGCAGAAATTGCCCGTATTATCTGCTGCGCCGCAGCTGCAGGTCCAGCCTGTCTGGGTGGGTGCCTGTGTCTGGGGCTGTTGCTGTGCCGCCATTTGAAAGAGCTGCCCTGCATTCATGCCGCCGGACTGATTTGCCAGATTCATCCCTGCAAAAGCCATCACGGGGCCTGCATTGGGGTTTGCCGCTGCCGCCTGCATAGCTTCTGCCTGTGCATTGACCAGATGCGCCGCCGCCATGGAGGGATTACGGAGCGTTGCATTTCTTTGCAGCTCCTTAATCATGGCTTCATCCTCATCGGATGCCTTCACGCTGCTTACGCCGATAGAGGTAATCTCAATGCCATATCTGCCGCCCCATTTTTCCGCAAGCACCTCATTCAGCGCCTGCGAAAGCTCCATGGTATGTGCAGGCAGGGCACTGTAACGGATACCCATAGCGGAAAGCTTGCCAAAGGCAGGCTGTAGGGCTGTCAGCATTTCGCTTTTCAGCTGAGATTCCATGCTGTCTCTGGTATATGTATCCGTAATATTGCCGCAGATGTTCTTATAGAAAAGAATGGGGTCGATGATATGATACGCATATTCGCCATGACAGCGAATTGCAATATCAATATCCAGACCGATATTCGTATCAACCACACGGAACGGCACAGGATTTGAGGTGCCGTATTTATTCCCAAGGATTTCCTTTGTATTGAAATAGTAGATTCTCTGATCGCCCGCAGGGTCGCCGCCGAAGCCGACACGCTTGCCGAACTGACGGAAGCTTTCCTTGATGCTTTCCTTCAAATCTCCATAGAACAGGCTGGGTTCTGTTGCGGAATCGTAAAGAAATTCGCCTGCTTCGGCGCAGACCTCAACCACCTTGCCCTGCTCTACAATCATCATGCACTGCCCCTCATTGATGACAATGATAGAGCCATTGGAGATGATATTTTCGCTCTTTTTTGTATTGAAGCCCCGTTTGGACTGCCGCTGCTCGCCTTTTTTTGCCAGCACATCCACATCCATGGCATCGCAGTAGAAATATTCTCTCCAGCTATCTGCCAGAACGCCCTGTGCCGCACCGACACCAACCTTTAAAATGCCCATTGTGCATCCTCCTTATCTTTTCGCTACGCGGTAGGTGTAATCATTGCCCTTGCCATCGAAGGTGAAGCTGTCCTTCAGGCCTTCGGTTGCAACAACCTCACCCTCCTCTGTTACGAAGATTACCTCAAAATCATCCTGTGTTTTCCAATAGGCAAGCGCATCATCCAGACCCATGACATACAGGGCTGTGGAAAGGGCATCCGCCTTTGTACCATCCTTACAGATAATCGTGACGGAGGTTAAGCCGCTTTCCGCAGGCTTGCCCGTTGCAGGGTCGATGATATGATGATATTTCTTGCCGTTTTCTTCAAAGTATCTCTGATAGCCGCCGGACGTAACCGCGCAGGCATCACTGATTTCGACCACGCCGACATAATCATTCTCATCGGCAGGATTCTGCACGGCAATTCTCCAAGGACTGCCGTCCGGCTTTGTACCGATGGCACAAACATTACCGCCCAGAGAAAGCCACGCGGATTTCACACCCTTTTTCTTTAACAATTCTGCCAGCTTATCAGAGGCATAGCCCTTCGCAATGCCGCCTAAGTCTACCGCCATTCCTTCCTTTTCCAGATAAACCGTAGAGGCATCCTCATCAATGGTGACATTGCTTACCTTTGTCAGCGGCAGAAGCTCATCCAGTGTTTCCTGCGTGGGAATGGTATACTCATTTTCCGTAAAGCCCCACGCCTTCACAATGGGGTAAATCGCCATATCAAAGGCATTGTTCGTTGCCTTGCCCAGCTGCTTGCCGGCTCTCAGCAGGGCAAGCGTATCTGCCGAAACGGTAACCGCCTTATCCCCTGCGTTATCGTTAATCTGTTCAATATCACTGTCTTCATCCGTGACAGAAAACAGCTTTTCCAGACGCTTAACCTCCTGCTCCGCATCAATCAGAAGGTCTTCCCCATCGGGGGCAACGATATGGAAGGTCATAACAGTATCCATGGCGAAGGTTGTGGATTCGTAGCTGTCCTCCTGCGTTCCTTCCTCGCCCATCTTCTGTGCATTCTGCCGCTGTTCGGCACAGCCGCTGAACAGAAAGCATCCCGTCAATCCGATTGCTATTATTTTTTTCCAATTCATCCTTTTAGCTCCTTTAATTTTCAAAATTCCTTATACTGATTTTACCTTGCGTTCTCGGCTTTGTCAAACCCTAGTGGTTTACTTGCAAATAAAAATCAACTGCCTTATTTCCACGGCAAAATTATTTCACAAATTGCGATATTTGGGATTTTAATCTTCTTTTCTGTGTGTATTGTATTGTTTTTTGTACAATATCATGCTATACTTTACCATTATTCTTCATTGTACAAAAGAAAAAGAAAGGATGAATCCGATGCAGACAAATTTATATCAGCTTTACAACCGAAAATTAAACGGACTGACGGTATTCCGTGCTCTGTTAGAGGATGTCCTCATACAGCGCTTGCAGAAGCTTCTGCGCGCCTGCGAGGAAAGCGATGCGGAAACGCTCACCTGCACCTATGGTGCGTTTACCTCTGCTTTATTTGAGAAAAATGTGGATTTTTCCGAGGCTCTTTTGGAGCTGGTGCTTGCCGACGAAAATCGTTTTCTGCTTTCCGCAGCGAGAAAAGAGGTCTGTCCGCCCGCTATCTGCGATGCCGCAAAGCGAGAATTGGATTTCTTTACGGATCTGGCAGGGCTTTCCGCAAAGGCAATAAAGACGATTCTGCCTGAGGAAATTGCCGCCTTCCTGCCTGATTGGGAAACAACCGCTTTGGATTTTTATGCCGCTTACACAAAGCACATTGCCGATGCGCCGAAAAAAGGCTATGGTATTTTTGCGAAATATCACGCATTTTCCTTCGGGGATAACGGCTTGCAGCCTGTGAAGCACCCCGATCCGCAGTCGCTCTCTCAGCTGAGCGGCTATGAACGGGAGGTTGGTATCGTCCTGCGGAATACCGAGGCACTTCTGGCAGGCATACCTGCAAGCAATCTTCTGCTTTACGGCGATGCCGGCACAGGCAAAAGCTCCACGATTAAGGCTGTGGCAAATGCGTTGCAGGAGGATGGTCTGCGGTTGATTGAGGTCAAGAAAAATCAGCTGTTCCGCCTGCCCTCTCTGCTGGAGCAGCTTGCGGAAAATCCGTTGAAATTCATTATTTTTATTGATGATTTAAGCTTTGCAGGCAATGATGAGCATTTTGCCGCACTGAAAGCAACACTGGAGGGCAGTGTCACTGCCTGTGCAAAAAATACGGTGATTTATGCCACAAGCAACCGCCGCCATCTGGTGAAGGAAACCATGGAAGAACGCAGCGGTGATGATATCCATCTGAATGATACCTTGCAGGAGCTGATGAGCCTTTCCGCTCGCTTCGGCATGACGATTACCTTCCAGAAGCCGGATAAGGACGGCTACCTTGCCATTGTGAAGCATCTGGCGAAGGAATATAATCTAAAAATGCCGGAGGAGGAGCTTTGTACCAAGGCAGAAGGCTTTGCCATTCGCCAGAACGGCAGAAGCCCCCGAACTGCAAAGCATTTTGTGGAAACGCAGCTTGCAAAATTGTAAAAAGGCAGCAAAAAAGGAAGTCCTTCGACTTCCTTTTTTCTTTTTATTTATTTCATTACCGCGCCGGTATTTGCGGAGGAAACCAGCTTTGCATATCTGGAAAGCCAGCCTGTTGTTACCTTCGGTGCAGGGGCAACATAAGCCGCTCTTCTTGCCGCGAATTCTTCCTCGCTTACCTGTGCGTTTACCTTATGATTCGGGATATCGATTTCGATGATATCGCCCTCCTGCAGCAGACCAAAGGTGCCTCCTGCCGCCGCTTCGGGGCTGACATGACCGATGGATGCGCCACGGCTTGCGCCGCTGAAACGCCCGTCTGTAATCAATGCAACGCATTTATCCAGCTTCATCCCTGCCAAAGCACTCGTCGGATTCAGCATTTCACGCATACCGGGACCGCCCTTGGGACCTTCGTATCTGATGACAACAACATCTCCGGGATGGATGCCGCCTGCGTAGATGGTTGCGATGGCATCCTCTTCGCTGTCAAACACACGCGCCGGGCCTGTATGGCACAGCATTTCGGGGTCAACTGCGCTTCTCTTTACCACACAGCCATCCTCTGCGATATTCCCCCACAGAACCGCAATGCCGCCTGTTTCGCTATAGGGGTGATCAATGGGGCGAATCAAATCGTAGTCCTTAACGTATGCACCCTTGATATTTTCGCCCAGCGTTTTGCCTGTTGCTGTCATAGCATCCAAATCCAGCAGACCATTTTTCGCAAGCTCTGCCTGTACCGCAGGGATACCGCCTGCTCTGTTCAAGTCGGAGATATGGGTGGAGCCGGCAGGTGCCAAATGGCACAGGTTGGGTACCTTTGCGGAAATTTCATTGAAGATATCCATATTCAAATCTACACCTGCTTCGTTTGCAATCGCCAGCAGATGCAGTACGCTGTTGGAGGAGCAGCCCAATGCCATATCACAGGCAACTGCATTATAAATGCTTCTGGTGTTGATGATATCTCTTGCCTTGATATCCCTTTCCACCAATTCCATGATTGCCATGCCTGCGTGCTTTGCCAGCTGCATACGTCCACTGGAAACATTGGGCAGTGTGCCATTGCCGGGCAGAGCGATACCAACCGCTTCACACAGACAGTTCATGCTGTTTGCGGTATACATTCCTGCACAGGAGCCACAGCCGGGACAGGTATTGGTTTCATATTCAAACAGCTTTGCATCATCAATCATATTTGCTTTTCTTGCGCCGACTGCCTCGAACATCTTGGACAGGCTGACCTCCTCATTATCCACCAAACCGGGCATCATTGCACCGCCGGAGCAAACCACAGCAGGGATATTCATACGCACTGCCGCCATTACCATACCGGGAACGATTTTATCGCAGTTGGGTACGAGAACCAGACCATCCAGCGCATGCGCCATTGTCATTGTTTCCACGCTGTCCGCAATCAGCTCACGGCTTGCAAGGCTATATTTCATGCCGGCATGCCCCATTGCGATACCATCGCAAACGCCGATGGCAGGAATCATGATGGGTGTGCCGCCCGCCATGCGTACGCCCGCCTTGACGGCTTCTGTAATCTTATCCAAATTGAAATGTCCGGGAACAATTTCGCTGTGTGCGGAAACTACGCCAATCAAAGGTCTGTCCAATTCTTCCTTCGTATATCCCATTGCATAAAACAGGCTTCTTGCAGGTGCTCTCTCTACGCCCTGTGTTACCTGCGCACTTCTCAGTTGTCTCATAAAAGCTCCTCCTTTTTCCTCCTCTTGCAAGAAAGGCGAGCCTCTATGCTTAGAGACTCGCCGTATCTGTCAAATCTTATTTTTTCAGCCAGCTCATCATTTCTCTCAGTTCCTTGCCTACATGGCACAGCTGATGATCTGCCGCTTTTTTGCGGGATGTCAGGAATTTTGCTTTGCCGCCTGCGTTCATTTCCTGAACGAATGTGCTTGCAAATGTACCATCCTGAATTTCAGCCAGTACCTGCTTCATGCCTTCTCTGGATTCTTTTGTGATGATACGTTTACCTGTTACATAGTCGCCGTATTCTGCTGTATTGGAGATGGAATATCTCATCTTGTCGAAGCCGCCTTCGTAGATCAGGTCTACAATCAGCTTCATTTCATGGATACATTCAAAGTATGCCATTTCGGGTTCATAGCCTGCTGCTACCAGTGTTTCAAAGCCTGCTGTCATCAGCTCACAAACACCGCCGCACAGAACTGCCTGTTCCCCAAACAGGTCTGTTTCTGTTTCTTCCTTGAAGGTTGTTTCCAGAATACCTGCTCTGCCTGCACCGATTGCTGCTGCATAAGCCAGTGCAAATTCTTTTGCCTTGCCGGATTTATCCTGTTCTACTGCAATCAGGCAGGGAACGCCGCTGCCCTGTGTATACAGGCTTCTTACAATATGACCGGGGCCCTTAGGTGCTACCATGGATACATCCAGATAATCTGCGGGCTGAATCTGGCTGTAATGGATGTTGAAGCCATGTGCGAACATCAGTGTGTCGCCTTCCTTCATGTGCTTTGCAATCTGGTTTTTGTAGATATCGGGAGCCAATTCATCGGGAACCAGCATCATAACTACGTTGCCTGCTTCCGCTGCTTCTTCAATACCCAAAACCTTCAGACCTGCTGCTTCTGCCTTTGCAACGTGCTGAGAGCCGGGTCTCAGACCTACAACAACATCTACGCCGCTTTCCTTCAGGTTCATGGCATGAGCATGACCCTGGCTGCCGAAGCCGATGATAGCGACTGTTTTGCCGTCCAGCATACCTAAGTTACAATCCTGATCATAATACTTGTTAATCATTTGAATCTCTCCTTTTTTGTCTTATCTTTGGTGTGTATATGTTTAATCCGTATGGATTAAATGTCCTATTAAATTAACCTATTAAATCAAATATAAATCAAATGCCTGTCAAGTGCTTTTCTTCGCTGGAATCTCTTGCCATGCCGGTTACGCCTGTACGAGAAACCTCAATGATATCATACTCCTCCAGCATACCCATAAAGCCGTCAATCTTTTTGGGAGAGCCTGTCAGCTCGATAATCATGCTTTCCTTATTCAGACCAACTACCTTGCCACGGTAAATTTCCGTCATTTCATGCAGGGCAGAGCGTTCCTCCTGTGTTGCTTTAATCTTGACCAGAAGCAGCTCTCTGTAAAGGCTGTTGGTATCGGGCAGAACATACGCTTCATTGACATTTTCCAGCTTTTTCATCTGGGCGATAATCTGATACAGCACATTTTCATCATCCCCATTGACCACCAGCGTAATCTTTGTGATGCCGGAAACATTCGTTTCGGATGCGGTAATGGTGCTGATGTTAAAGCTTCTGCGGCCAACCAGACTGGAAATACGTGCAAGTACATTCGGCTGGTTTTCTACCATCAGGCAAATCACAGTTTTATTGACTGCTTTTTTCTCCATAATTGCTTTCATTCCCCTGCACCTCCTTATTCCAGAATCATATCATCTACGGTGCCGCCGTTGGGAATCATAGGCAATACCTTGATTTCTCTGTCGATATCACAGCAAATCCAGACAGGGCCTTTTTCCTGCAAGGCCTGCTTGAATGCTTCCTTGAAGCCTTCCTCTGTATCCACATGGAAGCCCTTGCCGCCAAAGCCCTCGATGACCTTTACGAAATCTGTCTTTCTTTCGGGTGTTGTGGATGAATAGCGTCTGCCATAGAAGGCTGTCTGCCACTGATACACCATCCCCAGAACCTGATTATTCAGGATGACAGTGATGATTGGCATTTCCTCGCTGACTGCTGTGCAGGCCTCATTCAAATTCATGTGGAAGGAGGCATCTCCTGTAAAATGAACCACTCTCTTTTCCGGAAAAGCCGCCTGTGCACCGATGGCTGCGCCATAGCCATAGCCCATCGTTCCCAGACCGCCGCTGGAAAGAAAATGTCTTGTTTCCTTATGCTTGATGTACTGTGCCGCCCACATCTGATGCTGACCGACATCGGTAACAAAGATTGTGTCCTTATCCACCATATCGCAGACATCCCGAATCAATCTGCCGGGATGCAGTCCTTCGCCGCGATAGGCAACCTTTTCCTGCTCCTTCTGCCATTCTGCGATTTTTCCGCGCCATGCAGGATGCTCTCTCTTTTCGAGCAGGGGCAGCAGTCTTTCCATAAAATCCTTGACATCGCCTACGATATACTGATCTACGGGTACGTTTTTATTGACCTCACAGGGGTCGATATCTACCTGAATTTTTACTGCTTCAGGGGAAAATTTTTCAATATTCAGAGCAACACGATCGCTGAATCTGGTTCCCAGTGCGAGCACCAGATCTGCATGGAAAAGCGCCTCATTCGCTGTGACACTGCCATGCATCCCAATCATGCCGAGGGCTCTTTCATCATCATAAGGCACCAGACCTGCCGCCATCATGGTATGCGCCGCAGGAATATCCGATGTTTCCATCAGTGCATGCAGCTCCTTTTCCACCTGACGCGCCGCAGCGCCGCCGCCGCAATAAATAACGGGACATTCTGCCTTGTTGATTGCATCCGCAACCTCCTGCAGCTCCTCATCTGTTGCCTTGGGCATTTCCTTTAGGGGAAGGGGTCTTTCCGGCACATAATCAACCAGTGCCGCCGTTACATCTTTTGTTACATCCACAAGCACAGGCCCCTTGCGGCCGCTCTGGGCAATGCGAAATGCCTGTCTCAGGGCATTTGCCAAATCCTCAATACGGTTTACAAAAAAATTGTGCTTCGTAATTGGCATCGTAATGCCGGTAATATATACTTCCTGAAACGCATCTCTGCCGATCAGGTTATTTGTCACATTGCTGGTAATGGCAACCATGGGAACGCTGTCCATATAAGCTGTTGCAATCCCGGTTACCAGATTTGTTGCACCGGGGCCGCTTGTTGCGAAAACAACGCCCGTTTTGCCTGTGGCTCTGGCATAGCCGTCCGCCGCATGAGACGCGCCCTGTTCATGGGCTGTTAAGATGTGCTTGATACGATCCTGATATTCATACAGCGCATCATATACATTCAGTGCTGCGCCGCCGGGATACCCGAAAACCGTATCCACGCCGTGTTCCAACAGAACCTCCAGAATCAGTTGGGCACCTGTTTTTTTCATACGTGGTCCCTCCTCATTTGAAACTCATTAAACTCTTTTTATCTTTTGTATGTTGTAAATAAGAATGATGTATCATTCATTATACCCCTTATCTGTATCCTGTCAATTCAGAAAAAGCGAAGGCAAACGATAATCCATCTGTACAAAAATTGATACAAAAAATGCCATTATGTATACATGTAGGTAAATTCATACAAAAAATTACCACAAAAACCAGCTACATTTTTCCATTTTTCATCATTTCACCCATGCTGAAATACATTTGTACACACAGGCAGAAAATTGTGTAAATTCTTGTATAAAAACCTTGTGCGACTTGAAATTTCTTTTGCGCAGAGTGTTTGCTTTGCATACAGTTTACTGCATCCGAAATTATACTGCTTTATTCCCATAATGCGTCCATCTTTTTTGCTATCTGAGATTTTCTTTTTTCCGTTGCCGCTGTATCCTTTTTCCAGATGCCGTCCGTATCCGGAAAAACAACATCTCCCTCCCGAATGTCTGCAGCAAGTGCCTGCTTCGGGACATCCCTTGTCTGATTTTCTTCCAGAAGAACCGCATAGTCCCCCTCAAATCGATCTACGATAATAAGCATCTTCTTCCGCTCCTTTTTCTCTCCTTCTATGGCTTGCTCCGACTTGTTTATGGCTTGCAGGTGCCGCAGGGCGTATAGCCAAGGGAAATGGCTTCCTCTCTATCCTCAAGATAAATACGGTTTTCCTCATCCGGCAAGGAGGCACAGCTTTCCAGATGAAATTTCTTCGATTTCTTGTTCGCGATATAAACAACCTCCTCCGCAGGGGTGTTGTTTCTTGCCGCATCTGCATAAACCTCTGTGCCGCTGACGCTGTTACAGTTGAAGGCAATATTTTTCCCGTCTGTGGTGCAGACAATATTCCCCTGCAAATCGGTACGGTAAATCTCTGCACCAATGCTTTGCAGCCGCTGCAGGGCTTCTTCCTCCGGGTGATGATAGCTGTTGCCTACGCCGACGCTGATGACGGCATATTTCGGCTTTACCGCCTGCAAAAATGCCTGACTGCTTGAGGTGCTGCTGCCATGATGCCCAACCTTCAGCACATCCGCCTGCAAATCGTAGTCAGCCTGCAAAATATCCTTTTCCGCCGTTTCCTCTGCATCCCCCGTGAAAAGGAAGGCAGTCTCGCCTGCGTTTACCTTCAACACAATGGAATTATTGTTGAAATCCTTATATTCCCTCTGTGGGCCGAGCACCTCAATTTCCAGACCGTTGAAATCAATCGTATCCCCGGGGCTGGGCGATTTGATTTTCAGCCCCTTATTCGCAACGGCATCCAGTACATCCTCAAAGGTTTTACTGGTGTGCATGATTTTCGGCATATAAACCGCGTCCACATCAAAATGATTGATAATAGCATCCAGTGAGCCGATATGATCCTCATGCGGGTGCGTCCCCACAACAGCATCCAGCTTTTCTACCCCTTGCCCCTCTAAATAGGAAAGAATCGTGTCGGCATCGCCGTTATTCCCCCCATCAATCACCATATAATGCCCATTTGTGCTTAATAGGGCGCAGTCCGCCTGCCCGACATTCAGAAAATCCACCCGCAGGAGAACATCCTCCGCCTGAATGGTATCCACCGCCATGCCATGCTGTGTTGCCTCCGAAACCGAACAGCCCGTCAGCGCAAAGAGCATACTAAGCAGCAATAAAATTCCCTTAAATCCTTTTCGTTTCATCTTCTTCTCTCCCTTCTTTTCCCCATTTTACCATCCCCAAAGGCGAACACAACATTAAAATTTTTTCTGCACAAAAAATGACCTCCAAAAGCCAGATTCCTTCATCTGCCCTTTCGAGGTCATTTTCATTTTTTCAAAATTTATTTTTTTACGGAATTTCTTATTTTTTTGCCTGATTCATGCGCTCCAAGGCATCATTCGCCGCATTCTGCTCCGCTTCCTTCTTGCTTTTGCCGCTGCCCTTGCCCAGCACTGCGCCGTCATGCGTGACCTCTGCCACAAAAACCTTATTGTGATCGGGGCCATGCTCATCCACAATGGCATATTTCAAAGGCACCTTACTGGTTTTTTGAATGACCTCCTGCAAATGTGTTTTGCAGTCCAAGTTGCGGAAGTTGCTTTTGGTGCTTTCAATGCGTTCCTCCATGAAACCCATGATATATTTCGTCACGGCTTCCATGCCGCCATCCATGCAGATGGCACCGATAATCGCCTCAAAGGCATCCGCCAGAATGGAGTCTCTGCTTCTGCCGCCGGTGCTTTCTTCCCCCTTGCCAAGCAGCAAGCAGCGCCCCACGCCAAGCTTTCTGGAAAGCTCCGCCAAGGAGCCTTCGCAGACCACCGCCGCGCGCAGCTTTGTCAGCTCGCCCTCCGGCATCTTCGGGAAATGGCGATACATATATTCGCTCACAACCATATCCAGCACCGCATCCCCCAGAAATTCCAGACGCTCGTTGTTTTCATGGCTGCCTTTTTTCGTTTCGTTGGCATAGGAGCTGTGTGTCAAGGCCAGAATCAGCAGATTTTTATCCGAAAACGTATATGCAATTTTCCGTTCAAATTCTTCCAGATTCAGATGGTTCATATTTATTCTTCTTCCTTTGCCGCAACCAGCTCTGCAATATAATCCAATACATCGCCAACCAGTTTGATGCTTTCTGCTCTATCATTATCAAATTCGATGTCAAATTTTTCTTCCAATGCAACAATAATCTGGAACAGCTCCAGAGAGTCTGCATTCAGATCTGCAAATGCTGTTTCAGCAGAAAGGCTGTCTACGGGTACGCCCAGCTGCTCCGCAATTACGCCCAGTGCTAAAGATTCATCCATGTTCATTACCTCCAATGTTCTCTTTTTTTACCTTCCTACTATACTCTATTTCCCTGTTTTTGTCAGCAGGAAATTATGAAAATTCACAAAAATTTAAGAATATAGGAGTACGTCTCTGCGGTAAATTTCTCAGATTTTATCCTTGATTTTGCCGATGATATCCGCTTCGGCAAACAGCACGCACTGCCGCACCGCGTTCTTAAATGCCTTCGCGTTGGAGCTGCCATGCGCCTTGACAACCAGAGATTTCAGACCGATAAAGGGTGCGCCGCCGATTTCATCGGAATCCATGAATTTCTTCATATTTTTAAAGGGCGTTTTCAAAATCAGCGCGCCTACCTTGTAAAAGCCCTGCATGATTTCCCCCTTGAGGATTTCAAAAATCGTCTTTGCCAGACCCTCGGAAAGCTTCAGAATCGTATTGCCGACAAAGCCATCGCACACAATGACATCCGCTTCGCCATAGGGAATGTTTCTCGGCTCAATGTTCCCTGTAAAATTGATGGTGTCCGTCTGTTCCAGAAGCTCGTAGGTTTCCTTTGTCAGTGCGTTGCCCTTTTCCTTTTCCGCGCCGATATTCACCAATGCCACCTTCGGATTTTTGATACCGAAAACATTTTCCACATAGACAGAGCCCATCTTTGCAAACTGCTCCAAATATTTGGGCTTGCAATCCACATTTGCGCCGCTGTCCAGCAGAAAGGTAAAGCCTGTTTTTGTCGGCAGGCAGGTTCCCAGAGCGGGACGCTCCACGCCGGGCAAGCGCCCGACAATCAGCAGTGCGCCTGTCAGTAATGCGCCTGTGCTGCCCGCAGAAACGATTGCATCCGCTTCGCCGTTTTTCACTAGATTCAGCGCAACCACCAGAGAGGAATCCTTTTTGCGGCGAATCGCCATCGTAGGGGATTCATCCGTACCAATGACCTCGGAGGCGTGTACGATTTCAATTCGTTCCTTATCATATTGATATTTTGCCAGTTCCGCGTGAAGCTGCTCCGCAGGACCGACCAGCTTAATATTTACATCCAGTTCCTTCACTGCATCCACTGCACCCTTGACGGTTTCCTGGGGCGCATAATCGCCGCCCATTGCGTCCAGTGCTACTGTAATTCTTTTTCCCATATTTTTTCCACCCTTCTGTGGTTTTTTATACATATTTTTCAGTATACCTATTTCAGCAGAAAAAAACAATCTTTTTTCACAATAACAAAAGGGCGGTCAAAGACCGCCCTCAATCAAAATCGAATTAGTCAACTTTGATGATTGTTTTCTTGTTGTAAGCACCGCAAGCCTTGCATACCTGATGAGGAACCATCAGTTCGCCGCATTTGCTGCATTTTACCAGATTGGGTGTTGCAATTTTCCAGCTCTGTGCTTTTCTCTTGTCTCTTTTGGATTTAGACACTCTACCTTTGGGTACAGCCATTTCTACACCTCCTCGTCATCACTGAAAAGAGCCCTCAAACTTTCGAACCTAGGATCTCTAATTGTACGGTCGCATCCGCAATCGCCTTCATTCAGATCCTTGCCGCAGACAGGACAGAGCCCCTTGCAGTCCTCCCTACAAAGCACTTTCATAGGAAGTTCTCCAATGATACCTCTTTTCACAAAATCCGCAAGATCGATCTGATCTCCCGTAAAAGTTTCTGTCTCTTCGTTTTCTCTGCCTGTATGAGCAAAACGTTCCTTAATTTCGAAGCAAAGCTCTTTTCTGACCGGTGCAAGGCAACAGCTGCATTCCATCAGCACTGCCGTTTCACCCTTTGCATCCAGAACGAAAACATCGTCCTCATTTTTAAGAGTTCCCTCAATTTTTACAGGCTCTGCAAATTCCACGACATCGGGATAATCCTTCGCATCATCAATCTGTTCTACCAGCTCTACAGGAAGGGTTGCCCCATTTCTATTGAACAAATATCCCATTTCGATAATCATGAAATCACCCCTAAATAGTCATACCATAGTATTATACTAAAGCGAATCTTATTTGTCAAGCAATTCCTTTGTATCTCTTGCGATAACCAGTTCTTCGTTTGTAGGGATAACAAATACTCTTACTCTGGAATCTGTAGCAGAAATTTCCAGTGCTTTGCCTCTCAGAGAGTTATTGTAGGAGTCAATGTGAACACCCAGGAAGCCCAGATAATCACAGATTGCTCTTCTGGTTGTGCCGGAGTTTTCACCCAGACCTGCTGTGAATACGATTGCGTCAACGCCGTTCATAGCTGCTGCATAAGCGCCGATTCTCTTAGCTACTTTGTAAGCGAATACGTCCAGAGCTGTTTCTGCTCTGTCATTGCCGTGTTCTGCTGCTTCTTCGATATCACGGAAGTCGGAGGATACGCCGGAGATACCCAGTACGCCGGATTTCTTGTTCAGGATATTATCCATTTCGTCTACGGTCAGGTTTTCCTTCTTCATGATATAAGTTACAGCTGCAACGTCAACGTCACCTGCTCTTGTACCCATTACCAGACCTTCCAGAGGTGTGAAGCCCATGGTAGTATCAATGGATTTACCGTTTCTTACCGCACAAACGGAACCGCCGTTGCCCAGATGGCAAGTGATTGTCTTTGTCTGGTCATAGGGTCTGTCCATCATTTTTGCAGCTTCTTCGGATACGAATCTATGGGATGTACCGTGGAAGCCATATCTTCTTACTTTATATTTTTCATAGTATTCGTAAGGCAGAGCGTACATATAAGCTCTTTCGGGCATTGTCTGATGGAAAGCTGTATCGAATACTGCTACCTGAGGTACGCCGGGCATGATTTCTTCGCAAGCATGGATACCGATCAGGTTTGCGGGGTTGTGCAGAGGTGCCAGATCGCAGCATTTTTCGATTGCTTCGATAACTTCGGGTGTAATGATTACGGAGTTTGCGAAATATTCACCGCCGTGTACTACACGATGACCAACTGCGTTGATTTCCTTCATGGATTTCACAACACCGTATTCGGGGTTTGTCAGTGCATCCAGAACCATTTTAACGGATACGCTGTGGTTTTCCTGATAATCATCGAAGATAACGGCTTCTTTGCCGGCAGGCTGATGTTTCAGTCTGGAGCCTTCGATACCGATTCTTTCACACAAGCCTTTTGCCAGTACGTTTTCTGTTTCCATGTCGATCAGCTGATACTTCAGGGAAGAGCTGCCGCAGTTCAGTACAAGAATTTTCATTTTTTTCTCTCCTTTGATCTCTACCTTTATTCTTAAAAACCGTGGGACGCTGTCCCACACCCTGCTAGGGGAATGATTCCCCTAGAACCCCCAGTTGCAACACCATGTACATGGTGTTGCGGTATCGGGTGCAGGGGCTGAACTCCTGCTGGGGGTATTGGGGGTAAAGCCCCCAAGGTCTTTTTATTTGTTAGCCATTACCTGTGCCTGTACGCTTGTCAGAGCAACAACTGCAACGATATCGTTTGCGGAGCAGCCTCTGGACAGGTCGTTTACGGGCTTTGCAATACCCTGCAGGATAGGACCGAAGGCTTCTGCATTACCGAATCTCTGAACCAGCTTATAGCCGATGTTACCTGCATCGATATCAGGGAATACCAGAACGTTTGCCTTACCTGCTACTGTGCTGTTGGGAGCCTTCAGTTCGCCAACCTCCTTCACGATAGCAGCATCCAGCTGAATTTCGCCATCCAGCTTCAGATCGGGATATTTTTCCTTCGCAATCTTCACTGCATCTACAACCTTTGTTACATCAGCATGCTTTGCGGAGCCCATTGTGGAGTGGCTCAGCATAGCAACTCTTGCTTCCTTGCCGATGAAAGCATTGTAGGATTTTGCGGAATCGCCTGCGATGCAAGCCAGTTCTGCGGGGTTGGGGTTCTGGTTCAGCGCACAGTCAGCGAACAGCAGGATGCCGTCATCGCCATACTGAGGTGTCTTTGTAACCATGATGAAGAAAGAGGATACCAGCTCTGTGCCGGGTGCAGTTTTCAGAATCTGCAGTGCGGGTCTCAGGGTATCTGCTGTGGAATGGATTGCGCCGGAAACCATACCGTCTGCAACGCCCATCTTAACCAGCATAACTGCAACAAACAGAGAATCATCCATCAGGATTTTTCTTGCTTCTTCCAGTGTCATGCCTTTACTCTTTCTTGCTTCTGCAAGACCTGCAACCATTTCGTCCATTCTGTCGTAGGTTTCGGGGTCTACGAAAATTGCCTTAGAAACATCAAAGGAGCCGGCAGCTTCCATGATTTTATCCTTCTTACCAATCAGAATGATATCTGCCAGTTCTTCCTTCAGGCATTCAGCCGCTGCCTCCAGGTTTCTTTTTTCATAGGACTCGGGCAGAACGATTACCTTCTTGTCTGCCTTTGCTTTTGCTTTCATTGTGCTTAAAAAGTCCACAGGTATTACCTCCTATTTTTTATAAAATATTTTTTTACTTTTTCTTTTATCGAGCAGTCCGATTCTTTCAAACGGACATACCAAACTACTTTATTATAAACAAAACAATCCCTGTATACAAGGGTCTGCCGCCAAAAAATCATATTTTTTTGAAAAAATCCCTCTGTTTTTCCCGTCAGAAAACCTCAGAAAATCCTTCTGCCGCAGATTTTGCAGGAAAACTGCCCCGGCTGCAGCTGCGCGCCGCAATGCGGACAGGCAGACGGACTTCCGTCCTTATGACCGGAAAACATACTGCTGATATCCATCTGAAATGCCTTCCCTCTGAGCCCTCGGTACAGATTAAAGCCGCCCAAAAGAACCAGAAGCACTGGCAGTAAAGCCGCATAGCCTTTTCGTTTCGCAGGTCTTGCACTATGTGCGTCATACCATCCGCTTTTGATGCCTTCTGTGACAAGCATCAGCATTGCAATCCCAACCACAATCAAAAGCACCGAAATTACGATATTCCTTACAGAAGCTCTTTTTCCGCCATCCATAAACAAGTCCCCTTCCAAAAAAAGCTTTTTCTCAGCCTTCTGCGTGCATTTCATCCACCACGGGAAATTCCATAAAAAAGGTTGTTCCCATATATTCGCGGCTTTCGATACGGATACTGCCGCCAAGAGAAGCCACCGCCGCATTCACCACATCCAGACCAACCCCTCTGCCGGAAAACATCGTGGCACTTGCCTTTGTGGTAAAGCCGGGGCGCAGCAGAAATGCGTAAATCTCACTGTCCTCATATTCGCTTTCAGGCTTTTTCAGAAGCCCTTTTTCCTTCGCCTTCTGCAAAATCTGATCACGGTTCAGACCACGTCCGTCATCGCGGAACGCAACAAAAACCTTCTGCGCCGCCTTACTGATTTCCACAGAAATCTCCCCGACAGGGGTTTTCCCCATCTGCTCGCGGTCTGCCTTGGATTCCAGACCATGATCCATGCTGTTTTTCATCATCTGCAAAACCGCCATGGAAACCTTATCATAAATATCTCTGGGCACCTCCGTATCCGCACCGGAAATTTTTACAGTAAATTCCTTCTGCAATTCCCTGCTCATTACCTTTGCCAGACGATCCATCTGCGGCAGAAGTGCCTCAAAATTCGTATAGGGAATCCGCTTTTTTCCCTTTCTGGTATAGGCAATCTGATAGCTTGGGCCCTCCGGCTCATTCTCACTGTCCACATGAGAAAGGAAATTCTTGATGCGGCGCACCACTGCCCATCCGAAATCCGTTACCTCGTCATCCGTTTCCAGACGGCGCAGCTCCCGCTTCAAAAAGCCGGAAACCATACGCAAAAGCTGCAAAATCGACTGCAAATCCTTCTGCGCAGGCGCGGATTCCTCTCGCAGGTAGGAAAATAAATCCTCCGCCGCGTGCGCTGTTTCGGAAATGGCAGGATAGCCCATCATCGCCGCAGAGCCCTTGATGCTGTGCATCGTGCGGTACAGGCTGTTGACCTCCTCCGCCGTCACCTCAAATTCCTCTGCATTTGCCTTGGATTCAATAAATCCATCAATTTTATCTACATTTTTCCATGCTTCCTCCAGAAAAAGCTCCTGCAGGAAATCCGGATTTTCAACAAACCGCTCCACCTAATCATCCTCTTATCATAAAAGAATTTTCATCCTGTTTTTGATTTTACCCCTGTGCATGGAGACGCAAAAACGAGAAATCCCATTTCTCCGCCCATGTTATCACAAGTATAGACCTAAATTGAGAAAATTGCCATACGATTTTTTTAAAAAAACAGAAAAAATATGGTATACTTTATTTTAATCAGAAATTGAACATCAGAAAGGAGACTTTCTTATGAAAACCCTTGGTATCATTACCGAATATAACCCCTTTCATCAGGGGCATGCCTATATGCTGGAGCGAGCAAAACGAAAGGCCGATGCCAACCGCGTGGTTGTCATCATGAGCGGCAGCTTTGTGCAGCGGGGGGAGCCTGCCATTTTCGATAAATGGACAAGAACCGCCGCCGCGCTGAAAAACGGTGCAGATTTAGTATTGGAGCTGCCTGTGCTTTTTGCCGCAGCCAATGCGGAAGCCTTTGCCAGGGGGGCGGTGCGCCTGCTGACAGAAAGCGGCATTGTGGATACGCTTGCCTTTGGCTCCGAAAGCGGCAACTTGCAGGAATTGCAGGAGGCGGCGAAAATTCTTGCAAACGAAACAGAGGAATTTCAACGGCTATTAAAGGAGCTGCTCGGTGAGGGGCTTTCCTATCCTGCCGCGCGCGCGAAGGTTCTGGAAACGCTTTCGCAGATTAACAGCGATATCCTTTCCAAGCCAAATGACATTTTAGGCTTGGAATATCTCAAGGCGTTGGACTATTATTCCTCTCCCATTCTGCCGCTGACCATCCGACGCAAGGGTGATTACAACAGCCTTTCCCTTTCAAATGGCTATGCATCCGCAAGCGCAGTGCGGAAGGCTTTGACAGAGGAAAACAGCACCGAAGCCATGCTGCATCTGCCCGAAAATACGCATGACCTCTATAATAAAGCACTTTCCATCGGCACAGCACCCGTTTTCTGGGATGCACTCATGCCTGCTCTGCATTATAAGCTACGCACCACCTCGATTGAGGAGCTGAAGGAGATTGCAGAGGTGACAGAGGGTCTGGAAAATCGGATTCTCCATTCCATTGACAGCTGCTATTCCTTTGAGGAAATGATGGATTTCATCAAAACAAAGCGCTACACGCGCACGAAAATTCAGCGTATCCTGCTTCATATTCTTCTGGATATCAAGGAATCCGAGGTTTCGTATTTCCTCAATCTGCCGAAAATGCCCTATGTGCGTGTACTGGGCTTTCAGAAGGATCATTCCGATATTCTCGCAGATTTAACGGAGCAGGCAAAATGCCCCGTTCTGACAAATCTGAAAAAAGCCCCCGCGCTTCTGAATGAGGACGGGCTTGCCATGCTTGCTCTGGAAAAAACAGCGACCGATTTGCACGCTCTGGCGTACCCCAACCCGATTTATCGCGCGCCGAATCAGGATTTCACAAACCCCCTTGTCATTCTCTGACCGACAGCAGCATAAAATAGAATCAAACAGGAAAAGCCGAAGAATTCAGATTTCCTCGGCTTTTTTATTTTATGGGAGGGATTGCATGAAAAAGGGGGCTTTGCTGTTGGGCAGCTGTGCCTGCTTTCTGATTTTTGCCCTGCTTTGCTTTCCCGCAGAAATGCTTGCCGCTTCCGCAAAAGGGGTACAGCTCTGGCTGACAAAGGTATTCCCCTCCTTGTTTCCGTTTCTGGTTGCCTGCGGTATCCTACTGCGCATTGGTGCGGCACAGCGGATGGGTGCGGCTCTGCGCCCTCTGATGCAGCCCTTGTTTCACCTGCCGGGTATTGCCGCCTTCCCCTTCTTTTTCGGACTTCTTTCCGGATACCCCATGGGGGCAAAGCTGACCGCGCAGCTTTATGAGCAAAGACAGCTTTCCCTCGCCGATGCACAACAGCTTCTTGCCTTTTCCAACTGTCCCGGACCCTTGTTTCTGATTGGCACGGTTGGCGTTGGCTTTTTCGGCATGCCTGCCTTTGGGTATCTGCTTTGGCTCTCCGCCTTTCTCGGCGCAGTCGCCACAGGTATTCTCTTTCGCAGGAAAAAATCCGTTCCCACCTTTCATTCTGTTTCCGTTCCTTCCTGCCAAACTCTGGCAGAGGTGCTTTCCGCTTCTGTTGCGGATGCACTTCGCACCATTCTGCTGATTGGGGGGTATCTCATTTTGTTTGCGGTGCTTTCCGCGGCAATGGAGCAGGCGGGGCTATTTTCTCTGCTCTCCAGTCTGCTGTTTTTTCTGCCGCTTTCCACGGAAACACTGCGCGGCCTTTGCAGTGGTATTCTGGAAATGACAAACGGAGCGCATCTCCTAAGCCTCTCCCCCGATGGTCTGCGTCTGCGGCTGACGCTGGTCGCATTTCTCGTTTCCTTCGGCGGTCTTTCCATTCTGGGACAGACCTTCGGCGTGCTTGCCGCCATGCCCATATCAAAAAAAGACTACATCAAAGGGAAGCTTATCAATGCCCTTTTCAGCAGTCTTTCTTTCTTTTTGCTCTATCCGTTTTTTTATCCATACGCACAAAAAGAAGTTCCTGCGTTTTTTTCGCTCACAGAAACCTCTTTTACGCTCTCTTTTCTCTGGCTTTTGCCAAGCCTGTTTTTCCTCGCGGTGCTTTGCTATGCAATTTCCCGCAGAGGATAAGGGGAATCATTTGCCCATACGCAGCTCCTGAATATTTTCCGCCAGAACATCCAGTGTCTGCGCGAAGTAATCATCTGTCTTGATGCTTTCGCTGTAAACAACGGATTTCAGCTCCTTCAGCTTACCTTCCGCATCCGCCAGCACGCTTTCCGCATATTCCATTGCGCCCAGACGCATATCCTTGGAGGTTTTCTTTGCAGAATCAATGATTGCCGCCGCCTGTTCGTAAGCCTTCTTTGTTACTTCGTTTTCATCCACAAGGCGCACCATACGGTCTTCCGCATTCTTTACGATTTCATCCGCTTCTCTCTGCGCATCAATCAGGATTTTATTTCTTTCCTCGATAACCCATTTGGACTGCTTCAGCTCATTGGGCAGCTTCATGCGGATTTCGCTGATAATATCGTAAATTTCCTCTTTATTTACAGTAACCTTACTGCTGAACGGCACGGCCTTGCTGCTGTCCATAACATCTTCCAATTCATCTAATAACTGCAATACAGAATCCATTCTATCTCCCTCACTTCTGATATTTTTCTATAATAAAAGGTTTAATCTCAGCGGGTACCATAAAGCTGATATCTCCGCCAAACACAGCAACTTCCTTCACATTCGTGGAGCTCAGGGCAAGATGCTCCTCATCCGCCGCCAGATAAACCGTTTCGATTTTATCATACAGCTTGCGATTGATAAGAAACATGGGATATTCCGCGGAAAAATCCAGTGTGTTACGCAGCCCTCTGACTGCGATATTCGCGCCGATTTCCTTTGCAAAATCCACCAGAAGCCCCTGAAAGGAAGCGACCTCTACGTTTTCAATATGCTTTGTTGCCAATTCCAGATGATGCTTTCTCTCCTCTACGGTGAAAAGAGATTTTTTGTTGGGATTTTCCAACACTGCCACCACAAGACAGTCAAATAAATTTGCGGCTCTTTCAATGATATCCATGTGCCCTAAGGTAACAGGATCAAAGCTGCCTGCATAAATTGCTTTTTTCATACGTTTTCTTCCTCCGCGCACAGGAACGTCAGGGTTGTTGTCTTATACACCTTTTCACGCAAAATTTTCATACCCTTCGGAATTGTGAGCGCAATCTGCGAGGAGCCTTCTGCAATGAGATACCCCTCCGCCTTTAACAAACCATTTTCCGCAATTCTTTCCAGTACGGACGTATACAGCCCCGCTTCATAGGGCGGGTCCATGAAAATAATGTCGAATTTCTTTCCTTCCGCCGCAAGCCTGTCCAGCGCAGAAAGCGCATCCGTTTGCAAAAGCCTTGCTCTTCCCTGCAGCTTGGTATGCACAAGGTTTGCCTGAATAACCTTCTGACATTCTGCCGCATTTTCCACAAAAACAGCCTCCGCCGCTCCTCTGGAAAGTGCCTCAATCCCAATCGCACCGCTGCCGGAAAATAAATCCAGAAAGCTTGCCTCGGGCAAATCGAACGCTATGATATTAAAGAGAGTTTCCTTTATTCTGTCCGTCGTCGGTCTGGTTGCCAGCCCTTCGATGGTTTGCAGATTATGACCCTTTGCTGCTCCTGCGATGACACGCATACTGTCTGCACCACCCAAAAAACCTAATTTTACATGATATCGTTTAGAGTATAGCAAAAAAAATTTCAGTTGACAACCAAAAAGAGAAAAAACACAGAAAAACTCACATTTCCAGACGTTTTCCGTCCAAATATCCCGCGATTCGCGCTTTCAGGGGCTGATGCTCCGTCTGCTCCAGATTCCTGTCCTTCCGCAAAAGCTCTGCCGCTGCTGCCTGCGCCTCCTTCAGAATCGGCAAATCCCGACAGAGGTCTGCAATCTTCAGCTCCGGCAGACCATGCTGACGGATGCCGAAAAATTCCCCCGGTCCGCGCAGCTTTAAGTCCTTCTCGGAAATGACAAAGCCATCCTCCGATTCCGTCATGGTTTTCATGCGCTCCTTCGCGACCCTTGTTTTTGTATCGCTCACCAGAATACAATACGATTTTTCCGCGCCACGCCCAACGCGCCCGCGCAGCTGATGCAGCTGTGCCAAGCCGAACCGCTCCGCATTTTCAATCAGCATAATGGTTGCATTCGGCACATTGATGCCAACCTCAACGACTGTTGTGGATACAAGAACATCAATCTCCCCTGCCGCAAAGCTGTCCATGATTGTCTGCTTTTCCTTCGCCTTCATTTTTCCATGCACACAGGCAACGCGGCAATGCGGCAGTTCCTCTGTCAGCTCCGCGGTATACTCCAGAACGGACTGCACCTCTAATTTCTCATTTTCCTCAATCATCGGGCAGATGACATACGCCTGTCTGCCTGCCGCAACGTGCTTTTCGATAAAGGCATAAATCCGCGGATGATATCTGCTGTCTACCGCCAAGGTGTCAATTTTCTGTCTGCCGGGCGGCAGCTCATCAATAATAGAAATATCCAAATCGCCATATAGAATCAGCGCTAGGGTGCGCGGAATCGGCGTTGCCGTCATAACAAGGGTATGCACATTTTCGCCCTTTTCCGCCAAGGTGCTTCTCTGGCGGACACCAAAGCGATGCTGTTCATCCGTAATCGCCAGACCTAATTTTTGAAATTCGACCCCCTTTTGAATCACGGCATGGGTGCCAATCACCATCTGCGCCGTGCCATCAGCGACCTGCGCCAGACGTTCCCGTTTTTCCTTCGCCGTCAGGCTGCCCGTCAGCAAAACAACCGTAATCCCTGCCGGCTCCAGCAGCTCACGGAAGGATGCCGCATGCTGCCTTGCCAGAACCTCTGTCGGTGCCATCATTGCCGCCTGATAACCATTCTGTATTGTCCAATACGCCGCAAGCATTGCCACCGCCGTTTTGCCGCTGCCGACATCCCCCTGCACCAGACGGTTCATGATTTTGCCCGAGGTCATGTCCTGCTCGATTTCCGCAAGAACGCGCTTCTGCGCATCTGTCAGGGCAAAGGGAAGAAGCGTTTCGCCATCCTGCAAGGCTTTTTTCTTTTTCAGCCGAATCCCTTCGCCCCTCTCCTCAAGCGTGCTTTTCAGCTGATAAAGTGCCGTCTGCAACAAAAACAGCTCCTCAAAAACAAGCCTTTTCCTTGCATCATAAAAGCCCTGCTCCGTTTTGGGAAAATGGATGTTTTCTATTGCAAAATTGCGCTCCGCCAGATGGTATTCCTTTCTCAGCCAGAGGGGCAGTTCCTCCTGCATGCCGCCGCTCATTTCCTTCAAGGCCTCCTCCATCAGATTGCGGAGCATTTTCTGCGAAAGCCCCTCTACGGAAGGATAAACCGGAAGGATGCGCCCCCCTGCGAAATTCTCCCCAATCCGCTCACACTCAGGGGAAACTACCTCTGTTCTGCCGTATTTTTTTTGCAGCCTGCCGGAAAAAAGATACCATTCGCCGATTTTCAGACTGCTTTTCATGTAGGGCTGATTATACCACAGCACCCCAACCGCGCCCGTTTCGTCGTAGACCTTCATTCTGGTATACACAAGCCTGCCGTGGCGGCTGTTCTGCCCCTCCTCCTTTATCTGCGCCAGAAAGGTTGCAGGTTCATCCGGCGGCAGGTCTGCAATTTTCAGTATTTCGCTTCTGTCCTTGTATTCTCTGGGGTAATGCGTCAGCAAATCCTCCACTGTCACAATGCCCAGCCTATGCAGCCTTTTTTCTCTCTGCTCGCCAACGCCCTTGAGCACGGAAACCGCATCCTGTCCTCGCATGAGACACACCTCCCTTCTTTTTTCCGCAAAGATTTCTACAAAGAAACAGGGAGATTTCATCTAAGAATCTCCCCATTTTGTTTTGTTATTTTTATTCAATAGAAATAATGTAGTAATACAAAGGCTGACCGCCGTCCTGCACCTCTACCTCGCAATCAGGGAATTCTTCCTCGATAAAGGCAGACAATTCCTTCGCGTCCTCCTCTGCTGTGTCCACGCCGTAATAAATGCTGACAACCTCGCTTTCCTCTGTGATGGCATTGCGCAAAAGCTCCTTCGTGCCCTCCATCACATCCTCTGCGACTACCTCGATTTCATCATTCAGCATCCCAAGGATATTGCCTTCCTTGATTTGCTTATCACCGATAGAGGTATCTCTGACCGCATAGGTTACGGTTGCGGTATCCACCTGCTGAATGGCATCCTTCATTGCCGCTTCCATTTCATCGGGGTCTGCGTCATGCTCATAGCAGAACATCGCGCTAATCCCTTCGGGAACAGAACGGGAAGGAATGACATGCAGCTTTTTCTCCTCGCTCAGCTTTGCCGCCTGCTCTGCCGCCAAAATGATGTTTTTATTATTCGGCAGAATAAAGATATGCTCTGCATTGATTTTATCCACCGCATTGAGGATATCCTCTGTGCTGGGGTTCATGGTCTGTCCGCCCTCGATAACCTCATCCACACCAAGGTTTTTGAAAATCTTCGTCAGCCCCTCGCCTGCGGAAATAGAAACAAAGCCGACATCCTTCTTAGGCTGCTCCGCCTTGGGTGCTTCTGCCTTGGGTGCTTCTGCGCTGAAATTGATTTTATTTGTATGCTGTTCTCTCATGTTGTCAATCTTCAAGCCGCTCAGACTGCCGATAGTCAGTGCCTTTTCGATTGCCAGACCGGGGTGGTCTGTATGCACATGAATTTTGATGATATCATCATCCGCAACACATACGATGGAATCCCCAATCGTACCCAAATAAGCCTTCAGTCCTGTGGTTACAGCTTCATCCGGATGGTCTACATTGATGAAAAATTCCGTACAGTAGCCAAAGGTGATGCTTTCATTTTCCACAGATGCCAGAGAAGCGAAATTCGTTTCGGGTGCAGCTGCTATGCTCTGTCCGTCCTGTAGGGTTACAGGCAAATCACCGCCCAGCTGCTTGAGTGCGCCCTCCAGAATATACAGCAGACCTCTGCCGCCTGCATCCACAACGCCTGCCTGCTTCAACACAGGGAGCATTTCGGGTGTCTGCGCCAGAACCTTGTGTCCGTCCTCGATAATGTCCTTCAGGAACACCTCGATTTCATCTGTTTCCTCTGCCAGCCTTACCGCAGCCTCCGCACAGCCTCTTGCCACCGTCAGAATCGTGCCTTCTTTCGGCTTCATCACTGCCTTATATGCTGTTTTCACTGCCTGCTCTGCCGCCGCAGCCAGCTCCTGCACACCTGCTTCCTCCATGCCCTCCAATGCCTTTGCAAAGCCACGGAAGATCTGAGAAGTAATTACGCCGGAGTTCCCTCTTGCGCCTCTCAGGGCTCCGCCGGATGCCGCCTTTGCGATATCCGCCACCTGTAAGGAGCCGTTTTTCTCTGCTTCTCTTGCCGCCGCCATAACGGTCAGAGACATATTTGTGCCGGTATCCCCATCGGGTACGGGGAATACATTCATTGCGTCTACCAGCTGTTTATTTGATGCCAATTCATTCGCACCGGCAATTATCATTCTGCCTAAGCGAACACCGTTCAATTTCGTTGTACTGCTCACCAATAGTTCCTCCTCTTGCTCAGTTGTCGACCCTTACGCCGTCAACAAAAATATTTACATCCTCAACCTCAACCCCTGTAAATTCTTCCACGGAATATTTCACAGTGCTGATGATATTATCTGCAATGGCGGAAATATTGGTACCATATTCCACAATAATATGCAAATCAATACTTACCTTATTTGCATCAATGCGCATTTTGATTCCCTTTGTCAGGCTTTCCAGCTTCAAAAGCTGCACCAAGCCGTCCTTCACATTTTTTGCAGCCATGCCGACAATGCCGTAACATTCAATCGCCGCATAGCCTGCAATCCTTGCAATCACTTCGCGATCAATACTGATAACGCCATATTCGTTTTCTAACTTTGCTGCCATACTGATCAGCCTCCTATTCTAAAAACCTTCGGCTATTTTTTTACAGATGTATAGATGTTAATAGTATACCATTGTATATGCAATTTTGAAAGCTATTTTTCTCTTTTCCATAAAAAAGAAGAAGAATCTGCATGCAAATTCTTCCTCTCTCCAAGCTATTTATTTTTTGCTCCGCGGCTTTTCAATCACCACATCATAGGAGCCGCCAACCCAATAGGAGGGGTTTTTCAGCGTAAGGGTGATATTTTCCCGTTTTCCTCTGGGTAGGTAGAAAATATCCTCCTGCACTAAAATCCCATCCTTTTCTTCCTCACTGCTGTCATACGGAATACGTCCAAATTCCTGCTCATCATCGGCATAGTCCAGATTGACCGCGTACATCTTTCGGATTCCCTTTGCAGGCAGCGTCCGATAGCGCACCGTTATCTTCGTTGCCTCTTTGGGTTCCTCAATTTCATCATAGGGATTATCATAAATAGTATCCTCCTGTGCGGCAGATAAAAATTCAACCGTTCCGTAATGAAATTTCACCCGCGGCAGTTCTGCCCCTTCCGTCAAGGGAATCTCCACGTCGTGCGTTTCCTTGTCCGTTCCCGTATAGGCTGTACGATGTAATGTCAGAGGAAAATCCCTTTCCGTTCCTTCTAATATAAACTTTCCACCGTTTTCCAGCGAATCATATTGCGTGCTCATCCGTTCTCCTGCCCCATTCAGAATATAGACATACGAATCCTTTTCAAACTGATACGGATAAATGTTAATTCCCGTATGAAACCAATCCTTCATTGCCTGCGCCACCTCAGCAGAGGGAATCAGGTAATATTCCACCGCAATCGTATTTCCATCTATATCAGCATTTGCAACCACCGAAGTTTTATTTTTCGTTACCGAATATCCAAGGTCTTTGGGATTTTCCGTTGTTTTCGCTTTCACTACCTTCAAATGAATTTTCTCATCGAAGCCCTTAATCGAAAACGCGTAGTCATAGCAGCCATCCTTCAGATAAAGCCGCTCCGAGCAGTGCGGCGTATACTGCAGCACCTTGCCTTCATTGCTTATATGCCAGCCACAACCGGAAAACCAAATCACCCTGCTTTTTTCTCCGTAATAGTAGGTGACTTCATATTTTTCAGACAATTCATCGACAATTTCATCTTTTCCGTTTTTTTCTGTCGGCAAACCCTCTCCGGTGAATACAAAATCCCCTTTCAGCATATTGTTTTCGCAATAAAAGCCTTTCAGCTCCACGCGCACACCGTCCTTCTCCTGCACAGGGTTGTCAATCTGCACCTCGTAAATTTCCGCATCTGTATCGTTGATATAAACTCCAACACCGGGCAGATAATGCAGGATACGCTGGAAATATGCCGCAATCGGCTTGCGTGCAAACGCCCCGACCGCAACCAGACAGCAAACCGCCGCAATCAGAATACGCCTTTTCTGCCATTTTTTCTGCTGCTTCGCTTCCGCTTGCATCCGTTCCGATACAAGATTCTCAATCCGCTTTGCCGCTGTTTCGTCCTCCATCTGCGGCAGTGCTTCCGGCAAATTCCGCAGGAGATCTTCCTCCTCCAGATAATCAAATACATCCTTCATAAAATCCCCCTCCTTCCAATGCTTTTCTCAGCTTTTCCAAGCCACGCCGCACCTTCTGGTCCACTGTGTTCTCCTTTAACCCTAACGCAGACGCAATCGTTTTTGTCGGATAGCCATAATAAAATTTCCAAATCAATATTTTTTCATCCGGTTCTCCCAAGGAACGAATTGCTTGAAGCAGCACCTCCCTGTCCTCAAAGGATACCTCCTTCGGACTCTCCTGTATTTCTTCGTGCAGAGGCAGATTTTCTGCCTTTTTCCTGTAGCAATCTGCCGCCCTCCGCCGCGCAAGCGTTGCTAAAAATACACGAAATCCGCCTTTTTCCAAATCAATCTTTTCCCGATAACGATACGCGTCCACAAAAACATCACTCACACATTCCTCGATGTCCTCCTGCGGAAATTCCGCCAGCTTGTTTCTCACAATGTAATAGCAATACCCCATATATTGCCGCATCAATTCCTTCATGCCCTCATTCGGTCTTTTCTGTAATAAGGTCAGCAGACTTCTTTCGTCCATGCAATCCCTCCTCCCTTTATCTATCTATTCTCCGAAAAATAATGAAATCTGACAACCGTTTTGAAAAAAGTTTTGGAAAAAACGCAAAAAATCGTCGAAATTTCTTCTGACGATTCCATAAATCTGTTTTTATGCAAAGAAAAAGAGAGCCTTTTCAGACTCTCTTAAACTAGGGTAGCAGGATTCGAACCTGCGAATGACGGAATCAGAATCCGTTGCCTTACCGCTTGGCGATACCCCATTATACCAACCATCAGCTGGATTTGAGACCTGGGCTAGCTGGATTCGAACCAGCGAATGCAGGAGTCAAAGTCCTGTGCCTTACCGCTTGGCGATAGCCCAATATACGATAATGCAAACTGCTGAAAGAAAAAGCGCGAGACGAGATTCGAACTCGCGACCCTCGCCTTGGCAAGGCGATGCTCTACCACTGAGCCACTCGCGCAT